>ENA-ORNP01001368-ORNP01001368.1-human-gut-metagenome-genome-assembly--contig:-NODE-1368-length-25179-cov-3.681858_pt1 | contig 25179 bp, 19 predicted proteins | sample MGYA00242119_ERZ509030 | MGnify/ENA primary metagenome ERZ509030 (study PRJEB26280, sample SAMEA2338708) | human gut metagenome | biome: human gut; feature: human-associated habitat; material: faeces... | reverse complement strand
TTCCGGTGTAGGCTCCGCCGTCCCCGGCGCCGAGCCAGTCTGTAATTAGCTTCGCGGTTGCATCTGCGTTAAACAGCCCCTGTTGTTTCAGGAAAGCCGGTGATGCGTAGTCGGTCAACTTATTCTTGAGGGGTCCTCTCAGCCATTTGTCCAGCGGGACAGAAAACCCTGTCTTTTTACGATCCAGTAATTCCCGCGGAATATAGTCGTAAGCGATCTCTTTTAAAATATATTTCTGGCAGCCGTTGTGATCCTTAAAGGAATGGGGCAGCCGGAAGGAGTATTCCATCACCCTCTGATCCAGGATCGGGCATCTGGCTTCCAGCGAATATTTCATGGAAGCGCGATCCACCTTGCAGAGAATATCCCCCGGCAGGTAGGTGTCCATGTCCAGGAGCATCCGGCGGATCTGCCAGTTTTTCACATTATAATCCAACTCACGGTCAAAGCGCACCTGATCCGTTCCAGTCAGGTTTTTCATACAGGCCAAATATTTATCCGAACATAACTGCGTTTTATAACGTTTATCCCGATTTTGTGCAATTGTCCTTACGGAAAATGGTAAACGTCCCAGCAGGTTTGCCTGTTTGAGTCCGGGCAGCTGGGAAATACCGTAAACCAAAGCGCCCGCTGCGTCGAGCTTCTGCGCCTGTCCGAGTTTCTGGTACATCTGGTAGCCGCAGAAAAATTCATCGCCGCCATCGCCGGAGAGTGCGACCGTCACCTGTTTTCTGGCGAGCGCCGATACGAGCATCGTCGGGATTTCCGAAGAATCTGCCATGGGTTCATCAAAATACTGCGGAATGCTCTCCACCAGCTCCAGCATCTGTTTTTCACTGATGATTTCTTCTGTATGCTGCGTGCCAAGATGCTTTGCTACCGCCGATGCATAACCGGATTCGTCGTACTGCTTTTCTTCAAAGCCAATGGAAAAGGTTTTGACAGGAGCCTCGCTTGCCTCCTGTGCCATGGCTGTCATCAGGGAGGAATCGTAGCCGCCGCTTAAAAAAGTACCCAGCGGGACGTCCGCCTCCATCCGGCTCTTCACGGATTTCTGTAAAATTGCCTTTAGCTCTGCCTTTGCCTGAGAAAAATCCGTGACCGGATCCGCGATTCCTTTTTGGTAGCTTTCTTTGATACTCCAATAGGAAAAGCACTCTCTTTTCTTCTGCCCATTGTCAGGCTGCAGGCGAAAACGGAGAATGGTTCCCGGGCGCAGCTTTTTTACCTGTTCAAATATCGTATCCGGCTCCGGGATATACTGCTGGTACAAAAAGACCGGTAAAATATCCGGATTCAGCTTCCGATCAAAGCCCGGGCACGCCAGAATCGGCTTTAACTCTGAGGCAAAGACCAGATTTTCCCCGTCCTCCCAGTAATAGAGAGGCTTCTTGCCGATGCGGTCCCGCACAAGATATACCTCCTGCGCATCCCGGTCATACAGGGCGATCGCAAACATTCCGTTAAAGCGGGAAACGCAGTCGATGCCCCATTTTTCATAGGCAGCCAGAATGACCTCCGTATCACACTGGGAGCGGAACGGATACCCGGAAAGCTCTTTTTTCAGCTCCTGGAAGTTGTAGATTTCTCCGTTAAAAACGACGCTGATCCGTTTATCTGCCGCGTGCATCGGCTGATGTCCCATTGGGGAAAGATCCATGATGGAAAGCCGACGCTGTGCAAAGCCAACCGCATATCCGCCTGCCGCATCATAAATTTCCGCTCCGGAGTCGTTTGGCCCGCGGTGGTACATTGTATCGTTCATCGCGGTCAGATCCGCCAGCGTAATCCGCCTTTTGCTGATAAATCCACTGATTCCGCACATAATGCTTTACCTGTTCCTTTCGGGAATCAGAGATGCCTCCAGAAATTCATCCTTAAATTCGCAGAAATCCTTGCACTCGTTGTTGATGCTGTCGATCATTTCGTTATATTTTTCCTGGATCAGCACCGCATAGTTGTCCCGGTTATCGTAGCCCTTCTTGCTCCATGCAAAGGGATGCGTCAGAATCTGCACCTTATCATAGCCGGTGATATTGGCTTCATCAGGATAGCCGTAGCGCCAGATATGGTTGGCGTCGGACATATACTTTACCTTCAGGGGCGTCTGGTCGGTCACTTTTTCTGCAAAGGTGAAAAACTCGTCCTGATATGCATTCAGGATTCCCGGCAGCTTGATGTTTTCGCGCAGCACATCCGGAGACGGACGGTGTACAGAAAACTGTGTGATCGGAAAACCGAACATTTCAGAAAGGATATCCATTTCCTTTTTGATCTGATGGCGAACCTCCTGCATGTCGGTCAGACCGTTTAACGCATAGTGCAGTCCGATCACATGGCCGCGTTCATGCATGTCCTTGATCAGATCCTGATTGCGTCTGGATAAAATATTATAGGAATTGTTCGTCCACTGGAAAAAGAAGGTCGACGTAAAATCCATGCTGCTCTCCACCTTTGCCAGTGCATAGGCACGATCCACGCTGTACTCCACATCATGGCGCATGATGACAAATTTATCTGCCGTAAGTGCCTCTTCGTACCCTGCCTGATTACCGGTAGACTGAATGATTCTGATAATTTCTTTATAATCTTCGTAGGAAAACATTGTCCTTACCTCCATTGTCTGCAGTCTTATCTGTTCTTTTTGCAGCATTCCTGCAGATACGTCTGCCACTGCTCAAATACCGCATCCTCGTTGGCTCTTTCGCTGATCTTGCGCGCCTCTCTGCCGAGCCGCTCTGCAAGCTCTCTGTCCTCAATGAGGCGCAGGATGCCGTCTGTCATCGCCTTTTCATCCATGATCGGTACAAGCAAACCATTTACCCCATCTTCGATCAGGGTTTTTGGACCGCCGCAGGGACAGTCTGTAGAAACCACCGGAAGTCCCAGTGCCATCGCTTCCATCAGCGCATTGGGCAGTCCTTCCCAGTCAGAGGAAAAAGCGTACAGCGCAGCGTCTGCCAGATCCTTTTCCAGCGTATTGCTGCCGCCCATCAGCTTTACAAAATCCTCCGCATGATTTTCATGAATAATGGATTCCAGAATCTCCTTTGTACCGTCCTTGGAATCCGGTCCGTAAATTTTGAGTGTATAATCCGGATGCTTTTCATGAACCTTCAAAAAAGCCCGGATCAGCATCGGCTGATTCTTAAAGTCTACCAGACGGCCAGACTGAACAACATCCTTTGTCCGTACAGCCGGCTCCGGAACACCAACGTATTTCGGATTCAGCGGATTTAAAATAATTCTGGAATTTTCCTGTAAATACGGTGCAAAAAAGGCTTTTGCGCCCTCTGTCTGGAACACGCAGCCCGCCGCATGAGGAAACAGAAGCGGGATCCGAAGCTTGTCCGCTTTTTTATCATAGTGTCCCACCGGATCGGTACGTACGGAAATCACGACCGGGATACCCGTCCCGATTCCCGCCGCCAGCGCACGGTACAATACGCCCCGGGTAAAGGCAACGACGACGTCCGGCTTTTCTTTTTTCATAAAACGGCGCAGATACCAGATACGGCGCAGCATCTTGCTGATCCTGCTGCGGTTTTCGTCTTCTTTCGTCAGTCCGACATGAACTCTGCGGACTTTCTGATCCAGTGCAAATTCGTCCGTTCCGTACCATTCTGTCGCAATGACAACCTCATAGCCCTCCTTTGCAAAACGGTTCGCCAGATTACTCACCACGCGCTCCGCCCCGCCCTGCTGCAGGCTGTTTAAATGAAATGCAATTTTCTGCATCGGAATGTTTCTCCTGTTTTTCTCATGAAACAGAATCCTGCTCTGCAGGATTCTCATTTTGTCAGTGCCCCCGTAGTGTATCACATTTTGGAAAGCCCTGCAATCTGCAGGATTTTGTCCCGGTATGCCCTGTCGTCAAACTGATCTGCGCGCTCCTTTGCACATCTGGAAAGCTCCTGCAGCTTCGCTTCCTCTGTCAGCAGCTCTTCCAGAAGAGCCGCCAGTTGTTTTTCTTCCTCTGTAATTTCGTTTGGATCCAGATTTTTCTGATCGTCCATCACCGGAATCAGAACCCCGTAACGTTCCCGAAGCACTTCCTGTTTTCCAACGACGTCCTCAAACCGGTCGGACAGAATCTCTGCGGGACCGCTCATACAGTTGGAAAAAACAGCAGGGAGCCTGCAGCTCATCGCCTCAACCAACGCGTTTGGAAAGCCCTCCATGCTGGAGGTTCCAACATAAAGACTGCCCGCTGACAGCCATGGAAATGGATTCTTCTGAAGTCCCGCAAAGCAGACCCGGTCAGCAATTCCCAGCTTTTCTGCCAGTTCTTTATATTCTGAAAAAGAACCGTCCCCGATGATACACAGCATCGCCTCCGGCACTTTTTCCCGGATCAAATACAGGCATTTGATCAGATGCCAGAATTCCTTGCAGTCATCCTCACGCCCCATGCTGACGATCACCTTTTTCCCGGTAAAATCGGGCATGTCCTCAGGTTTTTTTGCTGCATTTTCTGCGATCTGACTGCCATCGTAAGGATTGTACAACACCTCTGTATTTTCAATTCCCAGTTTTTCCTTTAACTCATGAGCAATCACCTCCGAACAGCAGATCACCTGATCGGAGCGCTTTGCAAACAGCTTTAACTTCGATTGGTTGTCCATATCCATATAGCTGCGGATTCCCGTCCAGATCTGCCCCCGCACCGGTGTCAGGACGTTAATCAGGTTCGCTGTCGGGCCAAAGCTGTAGGTCAGATCAGGACGCAGCTTTTTCTTTAGCTTCCGAAGCCTTACCGTTCTTTTTACGACATTGACCATTTTTTTCAGCTTCCCGTCCTGTGCCGGAACATCCAGGTTTACAACAGAAAGTCCGTTTATATCATATGCGATATCTGCATCCGAAAACATGGCGATCGTCACTTCAAAATCATTCCTCAGAATCCGCGCTGTCCGCACGCAGACCCGCTCGAAGCCACCCTGATGCAGCATGGGTACAACCAGAAGGAGCCTTGGTTTTACCTGTTCCATAAGCCGTCTCCTTTCCCGGTACGATAAAAAGCTTCCAGCTCTTTCGCCTGTTCCTTTGCGTCAAATCCGGCTTTGCGGATTTCCGGCATGCGGCTGAACCGCTCTTTCTGCCGTTCCAAAAGCGCAAGGGCTGCCTGTGCCCAGCTCTCTGCAGAATCCTTTAAGCTTTTGGACTCCACCAGCTCCGTCAGGGCAACCTCCTGTGTGATCGTATCCGACATCAGACACGGAAGCCCTGCAGCCTGCGCTTCCAGCACCGTTCCGGGCAATCCCTCATACAGAGACGGGAAAATAAACAGATCCATCGCCTGATAATAATCCTGCGGATTCCCCTGATTTCCGAGGAACTGAACGCTTTCTGTAATTCCAAGCTCTGCCGCCTTCTGCTTTGCAGGTTCCATGCATCCGCCCTCGCCGAGCAAAATCAGCTGCGCATCCGGACGGCTCTTTTTGATCTGTGCAAAAACCTCCAGCAAAAACAGGTGGTTTTTCATCTCATTAAAACGCCCCACATGCCCGACTGTCAGACAATTGCCCAACTCCAGTTTTTGCCGCATCTGTGCACGCATCTGGTCGTTATAGGAAAACTTATCCACTTCAATCGCATTCGGCACCACATGGACAGCTCCCTGCGCCCACGCCTTTTCCCCGAAAACTGCTTTTCCGGCAAGCTTGGAGCACGCCAGGCAGACGTCCGTTTTTTTCCAGAGATTTTTACGCATCCACTTCGTCATCATCCCTTTGACACCGCCTTCTGTACCCGCGCTTCTGGCATGGGCTGCTGTCAGGGCGATTTTCGCACGCTTCGCTTCCGGCAGATAAATCGACGCAGTACTCGTCATATGCCCGTGCACACAGGCATACTCGGAATGCTCTTTCAAAAAGCTGCGCCACGCTGCCCGATACGGGATCCAGTTATAGACCTGAAACCGCGGCAGTCGGTAAATGTGTCCGCCAAGTGCTTCAATCTCTTCGTCAAAATATCCTTTTTTTGAGGTGTGCACTGCAAAATCAAACTGCACCCTCTCACGGTCGATATTCCGGTATAAATCCATAACCCGGCTTTCCGCCCCGCCGAGTCCCGTTGTTCCCAGCACCTGTAATACCCGAATCGGTTCTTTCATACGCTTCTGGTTCCTTTTTCTTTTTCTAATTTGCACGCCGATGCCTTTCCATCCGCTTATGCGTGCTGGTTCTTTAATCGGCCAAGCCGCGCGGCAAGCCCTTTTCCGAACGCCAGCACATATTCCCGGATACGCGCTGTCATGCACTGTGGCCTTGCTTCCAGCTTAAAAAAATCGGAATACGGCACAATGTTTTCCCTGTTTGCGTCAATCATCTCTTCGTAGGCTTTCAGCTCCGCTACCGTGGAATGGTTGGCATGAATGACGATCGTCGTCATTCCCTCCCGATCAGAAAATGCGTATTTCCGCAAAAAGGCAATCGGCAAAAAAGTTATTCCACTGCGCACATACGGCAAATCTCCAAACCCGTCCGTCACATGGGTAAACCCGAGCGCTTTGAGCGCACGCAGTGTCGTTTTGTCAAAGGTATGGCCCGGCGCCATGAACAGCTTCGTCTCGATGTCGCGATCCAAGAGCTTTTTCTGTCCGCTTTCCAGAAGCTGGTACTGCTCCTCATAGCTTTTCCCCGCAAACTCCGACTGGGCATTCAACGGGAAGCTCCCGCCTCTTTTTGTTGTATACACATGATGGCAGCCGTGCATGGAAAGGGTCCAGCCTTTTTCCTGCAGCTCCTGCATTTTTTTCCAGAACGCTTCCCGCGCCGGATCCACCGACAGCTTCGGATCAAGATTGTCCGGTACAATGCCCAACAGCGGATAGCAGCCATAGCGTTCAAACAGCTGTTCAAAGGCTTCAAAGCTTTTCCAGTCCATATCCGGTGTAATATCATCCATTCGAAATGCGATTTTCATACTCTTTTCCTTTTCGCTGCTGCACAGCTTTATTCCAGGATCATTCCCGGCTCCAGCTCTATTTCCGACTCATAGTCTTCGACCAAAAGAGAGCCATCCAGCGTCCGTACGATCAGCTTTTTGTCAAAAATGTCGATGATCTCCCCTGGTGCATACATCGAGAAGTCTAACATCTCATCAAAGGGATGTGCGCTCCATACCGTGATCTTTTCGCCGTTGCAGAAGCAAAATGCTCCCGGGAACGGTCTTGTCACACCCCGGATCAGGTTATACAGATTCCGGGTACGATCATGGAAATCCAGCTTTCCGTCCGCCGCCGTCCGCTTATTGTACCAGCTGTCGAAATCTCTGGACTCCCGGTGTACGCTGACGGTTCCCGCCTGATGTGCCGCGATCAGCTTAGCGATCAGGCGCTTGCTGACCAGCATATTTTTATACTGCATCGTACGCACGGTATCATGAGGAGTGATGGCGCACATCTCGCTTGCAAAAACATTCGGGCTGTCCGCTTTTTCATCGTACTGGAACAGGTTCAGATTAAAACGCGTATCTCCGAGAATGATCGACCAGTTAAGCGGCGAGCGTCCCCGCCCAAAGGGCAGATATGCACAGTTCCCATGGAAACCGAATACACCCTCCGAAAATCTGGAAAGCACGAAGCCGGGAAGCAATCTCTGCCAGCCCATGGAAATCCCCAGCTCGAAGGTATTTTCCGCGAAAAATTTCGTCGTCTCATCATCCTTTAAACCGTAAGAATGTGTTTCGTAAACCGGAATCCCGTACTTGTCCTCCAGCCAGGAAAGTCCCTCATAGCCGGACACCTGATTGCCCGAAAGCACATCGGGATGAATCGTCACAACCAGATCCACCGGACAAAGCTTTTCCTGAACAAAGCGGACGATCTCCGCAGTTGTATCTTTTACACCGAATATAACAACTCGATAATGCATATTCCCCTCCTGTTTTGCGCAATCCTTGCCTGCAGCGCGCGTATGGTAGCTTTTTAACGAATAGTCAAGCCTATTCGTTAAAAAGCCGTCCAAACCAATTGGACGGCTTTTCGTTCTTTTATTTTACAGATTTTCTTTATACCAGTCAATGGCAAGGCGGATTCCCTTTTCAAAATCATAATCCGGATCGTAGCCAAGCAGCTCTCTTGCTTTGCTGATGTCCGCGTTGGAATCCCGGATATCTCCCTTTCTGGCAGGACCAAAGACCGGCTCAATCTTTTTGCCCAGTGCTTCGCAGAGTTCATAATATAAATCGATCAGATATACTCTGCCGCCGGAACCGATGTTGAACGCTTCTCCTGCTGCTTCGCTCGGAGCCAGGCAGGCTTTTAAGTTCGCTTCGATTACATTGTCGATATAAGTAAAGTCTCTGGACTGATGGCCGTCTCCGTTGATGGTCGGAGCTTCATCCTTTAACAGCAGCTTCAAAAACTTCGGAATAACAGCGGCATACATGCCTTCCGGGTTCTGACGGCGTCCAAATACGTTGAAATAGCGCATGCCGTAAGTATCCAGACCGTACAGCGTCTTATAAAGACGACCGAATTCCTCGTCTGTCTTCTTGGTCAGCGCGTAAGGGGAAAGAACATGGCCTTCAATGCCCTCTTTTTTGGGAAGTCCGGGATGATCGCCGTATACGGAAGAGCTGGACGCGTATACAAACTTCTTTACGCCGTTCTGTCTCGCTGCTTCCATCATGTTCAGCGTGCCGACAATGTTATTCTGCGCATAGAAAATCGGCATTTCGATGCTTCTGGGAACGCTGCCCCATGCCGCCTGATTCAGCACATAATCCACACCCTCGCAGGCTTTCATACAGGTATCCAGATCTTTGATGTCGCCTTTGATAAAGGTATAGTTCGGATTACCTTCAAACATCTCCACATGCTTCGGATTGCCTGTGGAAAGGTCGTCCAGACATCTTACCTTATAACCGAGGTTCAAGATCGCCTCGCACAGGTTGGAACCGATAAAACCGGCGCCGCCTGTTACCAGAAATACACTGTCCTTGTCAAATTTCAAATCCTTATATCCCATGGATTTCCTCTCATTTCTGCCGCAGCCGCGGCACTGTATTTTATTCATGACAATAGAATGCTCGCAGAGCATGCATTCTATTGTTTCGGATAAACGATCCGCGGATTGCGCCATGATCCGGAAGTATTTTTGTCCTTCTGTCCCTGATATCCGATCCAATCAGTTGAAGGAAGCGATATTGTTGCCCGAGATCTGACCCGCTGTTCCGTAGAGCAGGCAGGATGCGATGGTTTTCGCATACAGGCTTCTTCCTTTTTCATTTAAATGAATGCCGTCTTCCAGATATTCATCTGCATTATAGGCATCCACTCCGAGATTGTCGTAAGCATCCACGCACAGCGTTCCCTGACCAACTGCAACGTCACAGGCAATGCTCGCATAATTGTAGAGTGCCTTTTCTCCCATATTTTTAACCGGGATCGGAAAATAGGACGCATAGTTGGGAGATATGATCAAAATCTGTGCCTGGGGGAAGATTCCCTTTATTTCCAGTACCCCGCTGTTTAACGCCGTTCCAAAGCCCGTCCAGGGTCTGTCCGAGTTGTTGATCGGAGCCTGTGCCAAGAAGTCATTCATACCATAGGACAAAATTACCACATCGATCTGATCCTTAACATCCATTACTGCCTTGATATCGTCATAGGCTGCTTTTCCCTGCAGCATCTCCACATCCGTATCTCCTCGCAGAATAGAAACCATCTTTCCCAGGGAGCAGTCACTGGCAGGACCAAACTGGTATTCATTATCGTCCGGGCTGATGGTTGCGCGGGTGCCGCCGATGGCACCGTTATAGACCGTCGCATTTTTTCCTTCTTGAGCAAGACATGCTGCAAGGCGTGCGGACACACCGGTATCATCCCGATAATTGCCCCAAATGCTGTCTCCAAGCACCAGGATCTTCATTTCGTCCCCGGAGTTATCCGTATTCTCCGCCTGTTGGACGTCGGTTTCCGTCGTCTGGTTTTCAGACACCATCTCCTGAGACTGATTTTCTGTCTCTGCAGCAGTCTGGTTCTCTTCTGTGCTCTGGGTCTCGGTAATGCCCAGCTGCGCCTTTAATTCTTCATTCTCCGCCGCAAGGGATTCCAGCTTGTTCTGATATTCCCTGATCTCTGCTGTATAATCTGTCGTCTGCCCGCATCCTGAAAGCATTGATCCAATCAGCAGGGATGCTGTCAGAAGCAGACCGCATGATACTTTTGATAACCGTTTCATACATTCATTCCTCCTCATGCCTGTTTCCATTAAGACAGCTTCAGTATATCCCCTTTGCAGCCAATCTGCAACGGACTTCATAGAATCTTAATCAATGTTTAAGTTCACCTGCGGTTTTTCCACCCGCCAGTTCGTACAAAAGCATCAGTCCGCTGACATAAAACAGCGGCAGTCCATAGATCACATAGCGGGAAAGGCACATGATGATCATGGAGGTAGCAAATACGTTTGCTAACACAGCCAGCAGGGAAAATGCCGCCAGCCAGACCGCGTTGGAATTGTGATTTTTCCTCCATGCAAGGGCAGCCAGCACGATATAGGCGAGGTACGCCGTCAGCGCATACCAGTTTAGCAGCGGGTGTACGACTGCGATGGACCGGATCAGTCCGTAGCAGGCAAGCGCCAGATAGTCATACAGCCATCTGCCCAGAACTGCCGGAAGTAAGGATTTCACGATGGTTGCCGCAATCCGGTCGGATTCCACATTTTCAGGAATGTAGTCTATAAAGCCCTCTCTGTCATGCAGCTGTCTCCAGGGCTCTTCGATCATTTCAAACTTGATCGCGTCATGCCATTTTTCCAGATGCGCTGCCCGGTTGAAAAAGCCCTCCGGCGCATCCTGATACGTCGCACCCTGTTCTTTTGCAAGGCGATAGGAAAGCTCAAACATAACTCTTGCGTCCTGATCGGCAATCCTTTCGGCATCCTCTTCGTCCGACGCATACAGAATGTTTGCGAGCAGTCCGACGCTTCCAAACGTATTATTGATAAAATATCCGTTAAAAACAAGGTTGTAGCTTTTTACGAGAAGCGTCCTTGTGCCAAACGCCAGCGCAGTGCACACGACACAAATCAACAGGCGTTTCGCCAGCTTCTTTTTTTCTACGATCACAACTGCCCCTGCAAACACCAGCCAGAGCAGGATTGTGAACATCATCTGTCCGCGTACCAGAGACAAAAATAAGGATAACAGCAGGGAGGATAAAGCTGCTCCCCGCTGTCTTGTATACACCATCTTCATGCACTGCGCCGTAAACAGATAAAACAGCGGCAGTCCCAGCGCTTCGCTGATGACGCCGTTCGACAAAACCAATCCGCTCGCAGAAAACACCGGTGTGATAATGTGGGGTGCCAGTAAGATCAGGCACACCAGCGCTTCCATCCACTGTCCGAAGTCAAATCGTTTTTTCAGGCTCTCCGCCAGCCAGATCACGGAAAACGCCGCCAGTCCGTTCTGCAGAAATCTCACAATATCAAGATACTTTGTCTCCCCAAACAGGCTGCGGAAAATCCACAAAAAGAAAGAGTACAGCGGCTCCCGGTGAATGTGCATCGCAATATACTGGTTGCTGTCATTATAGATCCCCGTTGTTCCAAGCAGCCACAGTGCTGCAAAAAACAGCACCGGAAGCAGCCAGGAAAACGGGAATTTTTTCCATTTTCGGATCATTTACACCTCTGATTATAATCTCCAGTACAGGCAGTCATCACGTGTCCATTCCTTGCGATTTAAGATGCCCTTAACATCTACAAGTACTTTTTTGCCGTTTGTCGGATTAAAGAAGCTTTCAATCGCTGCCTGATCCAATCCTTCAAATTCCTTATGGCATACGGCAATAACCAGCGCGTCCACATCTTTTACAGCACTCATATCCTGCAGCTCTACTCCATAGAGACGCTTCGCCTCTGCGCGGTCTGCGGTCTGATCCACCAGCACCGGCTCGATGCCGTACTCGCGCAGCTCTTTTACAATATCGATAACCTTTGTATTTCTGGTATCCGGGCAGTTCTCCTTGAAGGTAAAGCCAAGGATCGCAACCTTCGCATGCTTTACCGCGATATCTGCGCGAATCAGGTTTTTCACAATGTTTTCTGCGACATATTTGCCCATGTCGTCGTTGATGCGGCGGCCGGACAGAATGATCTGGGAATGATAGCCCATCTGCTCTGCGCGGTAGGTCAGATAATACGGATCGACACCGATGCAGTGTCCGCCCACCAGACCGGGATAAAATTTCAGGAAATTCCATTTGGTTCCTGCTGCCTTTAATACGCTCTGCGTGTCGATGCCCATCTTGTTAAAGATAATAGAAAGTTCATTCATGAACGCAATGTTGATATCTCTCTGGCTGTTCTCGATTACCTTTGCAGCCTCTGCGACCTGAATGGATTCTGCACGGTATACACCGGCTTCTACAACCAGCTCATAAACCTTTGCAACAGTATCCAGCGTTTCCTCATCCATACCGGAAACGATCTTTGTGATGGTTTCCAGACGGTGTACCTTGTCGCCGGGGTTGATCCGTTCGGGAGAATAACCGATCTTGAAATCCTTACCGCATACCAGTCCGGATTCCTTTTCCAGAATCGGCACGCATACCTCTTCGGTTACGCCCGGATATACGGTAGACTCGAATACGACAACGCTGCCCTTTGTCAGGTTCCGTCCCAGAATCCTGCTTGCGCCCTCTACCGGGGTCAGATCCGGCGTATGGTCATCGTTTACAGGAGTAGGAACTGCTACGATATGGAATTTTGCTTCCCGCAGCTTTGTCTCATCTGCAGTGAACTCCACTTCCGTCTGGCGGATCACATCATCTCCAACCTCGTTGGTCGGATCAATGCCGGACTGATACAGTTTGATCTTTTCTGCGTTTAAGTCGTAGCCGATTACCTTGATCTTTCTGGCAAATGCGACTGCGATCGGCATGCCTACATAACCAAGACCTACCAGCGACAGTTTTTCCTCGCCTGCCAAAATCTTTTCATATAAATCCATTTTCATATCCTCGCTTTCCTGCGCTTTTCTATATGGTTTTTCTTTTTTAACATCTGGTTGCCCCAATCAGGCTCCCCAGCGTTTCGAGATACGCTGTTACGACCTGTCTGCGGTCAAAATGCGCCTCCACATAGGCTCTCGCCTGACGTCCCATTTCGGCCCGTTCCTCCGGGGCCAGCAAAAGGAATCTCTCGATGGTCTCTGTCAGGCTGTCTGCATTCTGGGGTAAAAATGCAAGCCCCGAAACACCGTTTTCAAAAATCTCCCGGCAGCCGTTTATATCGCTGGCAATCACTGGTCTTGCGGTCGCTGCCGCCTCCTGCAGGACATTCGACATGCCCTCGTGATAGGACGGATGGATTACCGCCTGACAATGCCGGTAAAACTCCGGCATATCGTCCCGGTAACCATAATAACGCACAATCCCTTTGGATTGCAAGTCCTCAATCATCGGCTCATAGCGTGCCCGCGTTTCTTCCTCGTAGGCGCCCAGCAGCTCGAATACCGTTTCCGGATGCTTTTCATGGATCCGTCTTGCCGCTTCCAGCAGCTCCTCGATTCCCTTATCCTTCATGATCCGCATAACCGATACAAAACGGACGGTATCTTCCTTCGGATAGGGCATCGGCGGATGCTCCTCCAGGTTGACACCGGAGCCGGAGATCACCCGGGTTTTCGTCCTTTTTTTCAGACAGCCCTTCTGCCGCATGAATGCCAGATTCTGCTCATTCTGGAAAAAGACGCAGCCCGCGCCGGACATTCCTGTCCGATACAGTAAAACGATCAGCTTCTGTAACGGTCCATCATGCTCCAGTGTCGTTCCAAGGCCTGTAATGTTGACCAGATAAGGTACCTTTGCAAGCCGACACGCCACACCGCCATAAATATTCGGTTTAATCGTATAGGTCAGCACCGCCGCCGGATGGATGGTCTTTAACAGCTTTCTGTAAAATAAAAGCAGCTTTCCGTCCTTCAACGGATTCATACCGCGGCGCTCCATCACCGTCTCATGACAAATACAGCCCAGTTTTTTGATTTTTTCCAAATACCCGGTATCCGGCACCGACACATGGACCTCATAGCCCTCCTGCATCAGCGCCATCAGCACTTCTTTTCGGAAATCATACAGCCCGGAATCGCTGTTTCCAAGCACCAGTACGCTTTGTTTCATCCTTCCTCGTTTCTGCTGCAGCTTTTGTCAGCGAACCATAATCTCATTGTATTTCATCATGATCTTCCCAACCGGATAATTTCCGATTTCCGGAACATTTGTCTGTCCTTCCAGATTTCTGACAATCATTTCCGGTACGCGCACGCCGCAGGCCCATGCATGGGGATAACCACCGCCAAATCTCGGATTAACCTCGGAAATGTACCAGTTTCCGTCGATTTCAAACAGATCGATATCGATAATACCGCGAAAGCCCATTTTCTTTACAAAATCTGTAATCAGGGCAAACAGCTTTTCCTCCCGGAAGGATTCCGCCTTATCGGTTTCTCCTGCACGCATTTTCAACTTTTTCTTAACAAAAATAGAAACAACTTCGCCGCTGAGCATGTCGATGTAGACGTCTGCACCGTATTCCTGTCCGTTCATGAACTCCTGAATCATCAGTCCGTCCTCACGGCTACAGAGAAATTCCACTGTTTCCTGATCCTGAGCCATATGAATGTCCAGACTCGCGCTTCCGCTTTCCGGCTTGACAAAAACCGGATAGGTCAGCTCGCCGTTTTCCACCGCATGATAGAATTCCTTCCGATCCAGAAAGCAGCGTCCCGTCGCAAAGCCGAGTGCTTTGCAGGCTTCATACATCGCATATTTATGGAAGCAGATATCCACCTGCTTTGCGTCCGGAACGATGGGCACGGTTCCGACCTCCAGAAAACGCTCCTTATTGTCTGCAAGAAGGGACAGCTCCGGGTCGATCAGGGAAAGCACGCCCGTGATCTGTTTTTCCCGGCAGATCTCAAGAATTTTGTCCAGATAACCGGGCTCTGTGATCCTGGGCACCAGCACATATTCGTCCGCTTCATAAATGGCGGGTGCGTAGGGGCTGCAGTCCGTTGCGATTACCTTTCCTTTTCCGGCAAGGGCTTCTTTAAAATACTGCACGACCTTGTCTCTCGTGCCGGCGCTTAAAATCAGGATATTGATCATACGAATCCTCTTTCCGAGCAGATTATGCTCTGTCTTCTTCAGGCCTCCAGCCTTCCGGTTCTGTCAAGCCGCTCCTGCCTGATCCTGGCAAAATTGCCCTCCGCCTGGCTGGTATCCTCTGCGACGTCCGAGCGGTCGAAGACTACCTTGACGGTCAAAAATAAAACCTTCAAATCCATTTGGAAGGAAAGTCCCTTTACATACTCCACGTCCTTCGCAAGCCGTCTGTCCCAGTCCAGAAAATTTCGTCCCGACACCTGTGCAAGACCTGTCAGACCGGGACGCACTGTATGGCGCAGAGCCTCTGTTTCCGTATAATACGGCAGATACGAAACCAGGAGCGGACGCGGACCGATAAAGCTCATGTCCCCTTTTAAAATGTTGAAAAACTCCGGCAGCTCATCCAAACTCGTCGCCCGCAGAAGCTTTCCGAATTTGGTAAGCCTGTCCTTATCCGGCAGAAGATTTCCCTCGGCGTCGCGTTTGTCCGTCATCGTGCGGAATTTATACATTGTGAAAATTTTCTCATGCAGTCCCGGGCGTTCCTGCTTAAAAAAAATCGGACTGCCCAGCTTGCTGCGCACCAGAATACACAGCACCAGAAGAAGTGGGCTCAGCACTATGAGGATCGTCAGCGACAGCAGGATATCCAGCAGCCGTTTCATATACTTTGCATACATATTCTTTTCCTATTTTTCAAATACCTTACGGATAAGGGAGATAATCAGCTCCATATCCTCCGGTGTATTTTTGATATCGCTGGGCAGGCAGACACCGCGATTGAAAATATCCTCCGAAACGCTCCTGCCTTCCTTAACCTGAATGAAATCGCAGTCTGCAAAAACAGGCTGTAAATGCATTGGCTTCCAGATGGGGCGCGTCTCGATATTGTACTCTGCCAGGACATCCATCACCTGATCGGGCGTCACGCTGCAGTCCGGTGCGATCGTCATGCAGGACAACCAGTTGTTTGCGTCTCCGTCTGGATTCATCGGATTCATCGTGATCGCTTCGATATCCGCAAATGCCTCTTTATACTGTCTGTAAATCTCATTTTTCCTTGCTTTATGCTCTTCCAGGTGAAGGAGCTGTCCCCTGCCGATTCCGGCAACCACATTACTCATACGGTAGTTATAACCAAGCTCCGAATGCTGGTAGTATCTTGCCTGATCTCTTGCCTGCGTGGCCAGAAAACGGGCGCGCTTAATCTTTGCTTCATCGCTGCACAGCAGCATACCGCCGCCGGAGGAGGTGATGATTTTGTTGCCGTTAAAAGAAAGAATGCCATAATCCCCAAAGGTACCAAGCTTCTGACCCTGGAAGGAGCTCCCCAGCGCTTCCGCAGCATCCTCGATCAGCGGAACCTGATGCTTTTTGCAGATGTCGCGGATGCGGTCGATTTTGGAAGGTGTTCCGTACAGATGCACAGCGATGACAGCTGCCGGATGCGGATATTTTTCAAAGGCTTTTTCCAAAGCGACAGGATCCATATTCCAGGTGTCGGGTTCTGAATCGATAAAGACAGGCTTTGCCTTTTCATAGCAGGCAGGATTTACGCTTGCAGCAAACGTCAGGGACTGTGCAAACACAACATCCCCTTCTTTTACGCCCGCCAGGATCACTGCCAGATGGATCGCTGCGGTTCCTGCAGACAGAGCCGCCGCCTAACCGCCGCCAATATAGTCTGCCATCTCCTTTTCAAAGGCATCCACGTTGGGACCAAGGGGCGCTACCCAGTTCGTATCAAATGCACTCTGTACAAAGGCCTGCTCTTCTCCGTGCATTGTGGGGGAGGACAGATAAATCCGTTTTCTTTCCATCTCGTTACCTCTTTCTTATTTCAAGCTTACTTTTCTTCCAAAAGCTCCAGCATACCTGCCGCCGGGTGCATGAGAAATACTACTCTGCGTCCGCCGATGGCCGGAGCAGGCGTCGGCTCGTCGATTCGGATGTAGCCGTTTCCTTCCAGCTCTGCCAGCTCTTTTTCAAAATTCTCTGCTTCGTAGCAAAGATGATAGGGGGCATTTTTGTAGGTCCTGATCAGCCCGGAAACCACGGAATCCGGCGCATACGGACTCACCAGTTCGATCCGGTAGCCGTCCTTTTGCAAAAACAGGATGTCCACCTTGCGGATTTCGTCATGCGTCCATTCGCCCTCTGCAATATATCCAAGCGCTTCAAATGCCGCCTGTGCTTTCGGACCTTTTTTTACCAGATACCCAATATGATGTATGTTCATCGCTTCTCCTGATAATGATACGTCGGCACAACCTCATGAATCAGCGGCCGGATATCTTTATTTTCTTCTTTAGATGCCTCTTCCAGCTGCTTTAACTGCTGAAAGAACAGCCGCTCGTCCAGCTCGATCGGTCTGCCGATATGAATCAGCTTATTGTCCGTATCCTGCAGTCCTTCTTCCTTCATCAGAAGCTCTTCATAAAGCTTCTCTCCCGGGCGCAGACCGGTAAAGACGATTTTGATATCTTCACCGACACGATAACCGGACAGACGGATCAGGTTCTTTGCAAGATCCAGGATTTTGACCGGCTCGCCCATATCCAGAACGAAAATTTCTCCGCCCTTTGCATAGGCGCCCGCCTGCAGCACCAGAGACACTGCCTCCGGAATGGTCATGAAATACCGGATGATGTCGGGATGCGTAACTGTTACCGGACCTCCTGCCGCAATCTGTTTTTTAAACAGCGGAATAACACTTCCGTTGGAGCCAAGCACGTTGCCGAAACGAACTGCTACAAACTCCGTCTCATAATGGCGGTTGAACGTCTGCACGATCATCTCGCAGATTCGCTTGCTCGCACCCATGATATTCGTCGGGTTCACCGCCTTGTCTGTCGAAATCATGACGAACTTTTTCGTGTGGTTCTGTGCCGCCGCCATAGCGGTTTTCCAGGTGCCGAATACATTGTTTTTGACCGCCTCGTTGGGGCTGTCCTCCATCAGCGGCACATGCTTATGCGCTGCTGCATGGTACACAATATCGGGATGATACGTTTCAAACACATAGTTGATCCGGCTCGTGTTGCGCACGCTGCCGATCAGAACCACCAGATTCAGCTCCGGATACTTTTCCTTCAATTCCTGCTGCAGGTCGTAGGCATTGTTTTCATAAATATCAAACACGATCAGCTGCGCAGGCTTGTGACCGGCAATCTGACGGCACAGCTCGCTTCCGATGGAACCGCCGCCGCCTGTAACGAGCACAACCTTATTCTGCACATATCCCAGAATGGAATCGATATCCACGCGGATCGGTTCTCTGCCCAGCAGGTCTTCGACCTCGACGTCCCGCAGCTTGCTGACGTTGACTTCGCCGTTTACGAGCTGATACAGTCCGGGAAGGCTGCGCAGCTTGCAGTTTGTCTCTTTACAGATTTCCAGGATATCCTTAATCTGCGCCGGAGACGCAGAGGGGATCGCCAGGAAAATTTCATCAATATCGTATAAATCTGCGGACTCTATGATCTTGTCGCGGCCTCCGACCACCTTGATGCCCTGAATGAAGCGTCCCCATTTATTTTTATCGTCATCGATAATACAACGGATCACCATTGTAGAGAAGTTGCTGGAAACGATTTCTTTGATGATCGTATTGCCCGCCTCGCCGGCACCGATGATCATGACAGAAATGCTGTTTTTGCGGTTCTGCAGCTTGTGCTTGCGGCTGCGGAAAAAACGGTAGGAAAAACGGCTGGCAAACAAAAAGGTCAGCAGGAAGAAGAAATACAGAAAATAATAGCTGTCCGGAACTGCTTTTCCCTCCATTCGGAACAGGTTGATCCCTGCGCCGTTGACCGCACTCGTCACAAGACATGCCATCACAAGGTTTTGAAGCTCTGTCTCGCCTGCAAATGCCCACAGGCTGTGATAGAGACGGAACAGATAAAATACGAACAGTGCGATAACAAGCCCGATGGGCAAAAAGTGGCGGATCGGCAGCAAAAACGCTGCCGGTACTGTACTCACGTCAAAATCATACCGGATCAGGATCGCCAGATAGCTGGCGGCGATTACACTGATAATATCGTATACAATTAACGCTGTCCTGCGATAAAACAGCTGATAATTAAAGGGTTTTTTCTTTTTGCCTTGCATTTCTTTCTTCCTCATTTATCGTGATATCCCGTCAGGCGGCATGTCTGCGGGGGGAAAAGCTCATCAGGGGTGCAAGCAGCGCCATCGCGGAAAATCCGAGCGGATTGCAGGGATGGAACAGCCATTCCACCAGCCCCGCGACGCAAAAGCCGAGCATGACAGCCAGCGGCAGTACAGCATATGCGTCCTCCCGAATCTTTTTAATCGCATATGCAAACATCAGGCAGATGCTTCCGGCTCCGAAGCACAGGAAGTAAATGCCGACGATCAGTCCGTGATCATGGATGACCTGCAGATAGGTGTTATGGGCATGGACGCTAATGGAGCCGTCCGGCAGCAAAACGCCCATTTCCGTATGTCCCGTCGCATTCCAGTTGTCCATATACGACCGGAAAATTTCCAGACGTCCGTTGGAGAAATCCTCTGCGTCCGACATGCCTGCCTCATCCTGCGCAGACGCTACCAGCACGTCATTTTTTACAGAAGGCTTACCGGTCACTGCATTGCAGAAAAGCTCTGTCTGTTCCGTCAGCTCGGAAGCATCCGAAAGGAGCTTATTTTCTATGACATATTTGAAATAGGAGACCGACATATAGGCGTCAGAATCCTTCGGATCGTCCTTGTGAATCGCGGATGCGGAATCCTCGATCTCATACAGATACGGATCGTTATAGAGTGCCGGAAGCAGCCGGATGCCGGAATAGGTCATCGGCAGACAGATCACAAACGCTACAATCATATAGACAAGCGCCCGGAAAATTTCCCGGATTTTCTGTCTGTATACAAACACCGGCACAAAAATCAGCAGCACTGCGGTCATTACCAGCACCGCCAGATAGCCGGTTCTCGACAGCGTTAAAAACAGCAGCGAAACTGCGATTCCGTACAGCAAAAACGTTCCCCACAAATCCGCGGGGCAGCTGTTTTTCGCATCCTTTTTGCGGAGCGGCTTATGCTTCATCCCTTTGGCATTTTTCGTGCTGTTTTGGGGCATGCCCTCCGACAGTTTGACGAACAGCCGCACCGTCAGCACGCAGAGCACCAACGTCAGATAAGTTGCTGTAATCGTTACAGTGTGAAAAACAAAATTATATCTCGAATACACCCACGCACGGAACGGTCTTCTCGCAAATGCGAACACGACTGCCAGTGCAAAGTTTAACATCACGCCATTGCAGAAGTTGTTCAACAGATGTTTCTTTTTGTTCCAGCCCAGATAAAAAATATAGTAAAGTGCAAATACGACCGCCAGATAAACCGGCCAGAGGCGCGTATTTCTGAAAATCACCAAAAGCGCCATAAATCCAAACAGCACTGCCGTATAAATGCGGTTGACACTGCCCTCGACCAGCTTTTTGGCGCGGATTCGTGCTGCCAGCTCTGCCAGAATCAGAACGAAGAAAAAGACGATCAGCGCTTCCAGAAAAATCTGTTTGCCAAGCAGCTCGTTGGTCTGCAGGGCTTCCTTCTGCGTCAGCAACTGCACTACATACCAGATTCCACCGGCGATCAGGCCGATCAGTGCCCGCCATCCGCCCTTTTTGGAAAACAGAACTGCAGGAGATACCATCGTCAGAATCAGAAACGCCGCCCACGAAAGCACTTCCCGATACGCGAGGTTCTGTTGGTTTTGGTACAGCGCGTTCATATAATGAATGCCGCCCAGCAAAACACCGGCAAACGCCGCCGCCTGCAGCCAGTCCATCCCCTGCTCTGTCAGCATTTCTTCAAACGGTGGATGGTATTTGCTGCCACGCCGCGAAAAAAGCACCCAGGCAGAAAATGCAAAAAACAGACCGATTCCAAGTCCGTACACGATCAGGTCGTCCGGTTTGCCTCCAAATGCCCTGCGCCCATAGACCTCCCAGAGCAAAACTGCCGTGCCCACAGTAATCAAAGGTCCGGCTGTCACCCAGTGGACAAAACGCCATGTGATTTTATTGTTGAGTTTTGGCTGTTTCGGACTCAGATATACCGCAGCAAGGATAAAAGCTGCCGCTGCAACGCACAGTATTGTCTTTAAAATCGTCATCACTGCCGCGGACGGCTTGTCGGTGTAGACCAGACGCATGACAATATTCTGTGTCTCCATCTGAGTCGAAGTGCTGTCTGCGAGGACATAATAGCTGCCCAAGCAGGTCAGCCCCGTTTCCCCTGTATTTTCATAAGAAAGCTCCAGCGGCTCCGACTTACCCTGCAGCTGCCAGACATAAGCCGTCCCCCTCGTCGTATCGATTCCCAGCGGAATCCGCACAAAGCCGGGCACTTCGTCCGCTTTGAGTTCAAAATCCCGGTTAATCAGCATTTCGTTATTTTCATCGTAAACGAGCAGATGATAATACTCCCCGGCAGATTTTGGAGATGTCACATACAGCTCCAGATACCGTAAATAATCGCCCTCTGCAATCAGCACCTGCTGAACCTGCTGATCCTCCCGCACCTCCACGGTTCCGACCGGATTTTCTGCACCCGCCAGAAGCCTGTCTTTTTCCAGCAGTTTTCCCGGTCCCAGCAAAAAAAGAACCGCTGCCAGATAAAACAGAACGATATAAATAATTGCCTGATATGCTTTAATCTTTCGATTCATGAAAAGCCTTTCCGAAAAGGGAACCATCCGGCAGATTTCCGGCAGATTTCCGGCAGCCTGTTTATCTGCTTTTACGCAGGATTTCCCACTTTTCCCATTATCTTTAGAAGTATAACACACTCCGACACAGATTGACAAGTAAAGGGGCAGGGCGAACCAGAAAATCAGGACGTAACGTACCAGATAGGTCGGTCCCAACAACACCGTCAGAAGATTCAGGCAGACCGGTGAAAATACCGCCGCCTTCCTCCAGTTTCCGGACGCGATCAAAAACAGTGTGCCGAGCACGTAACACCAGCACAGCGCTCCCGGCGAAAAGGGAAGGGAAACGACCGGTATTTTGTGCACTGTATCCGTCCAGGAAAGGTTTTCATACCAATGCTCCAGCCACGGCAGTTTGGAATCCCGCCGTCCGGGTCCTTCCGTTTCACAGGAAAAATAAGAGCTGCTTTCGTAGCATCTTGTGCCATTGTATACATCAATATCCGCGCCCGGATACCAGAAGCCATAGGAGGTCAAAAGCCAGGCGTTTAAGTACGTTGCCGGTGCTTTTATCCCGATCCTTGTCCACAGCTTTGCATATTTTGCAGGATCCTTTTTAAAATTTTCCGTCACAAATCCCGCCTTTACCAGATCGGAAAGCTTCGGCTGATACAGCTGCAGGGATTCCTCCGGTAAAATTTCAAACAGCGTTTCCTGATCTTCCTCCAAAAACAGCTCCGGGCTGTAGTTCCACGTCCGCGCAAGCTGCTGAATCGGCACGGTCAGGCTTTCCATCGCATTCGTACTCTCCGGCTTCAGGACAATGTTTAAGCCACTCTGTAAAAGAACATACGCCCCCAAAACAACACCTGCCAAAAGCACTGCCTTTTTCCGGCTGCTTTTCTGTACCAGAAAAAACAGGATCGGTAGAAACAATACAAGGACGATCACTCCATTGCTGCGGAAAACTGCCATGACCAGCAGGGCGAATGCGAGTGCCGGAAGGGATGCGGTGCTTAAGGGAAAATGACCGGCTTTGGGCATTTCGGCGTCTGCTACAGCTTTTGACCGAACAGCGCTGGCTGTCGATGATACCACATCCGCGTGCGCAGCAGCAACTTCAGCTTCTCCCCTCCTGCTGCATCCGCCACGCTGCATCCTGCACAGCAGTACCAGCACTGCCAGCATTCCTGCCGTATACGGTGTGTCCTTGCTCGTGCACAGCACATACATCGGGACAACCGGGAACAGTCCGTAGAACAACAGCCCGCAGACTCGTCCTGCCCTGGTTCGAAGCTGCTGTATGGTCCAGCCAAGCAGCATCGCCATTATCGCCATTTGTGCAAGCACATAAACGCCGATCCCGCTATTATAGCTGCCCGTCAGCTTCTGAATGCCGCTTACCGTTTTTCCAAGCATCAGTACATGTAAAAGGGGATGTCTTGTCACATACTGTCCGGTCAGCACCTCCTGCAGCTCTTCCGTCGCATCATAGGCAAAAAAGCCTGGATAGACCGCAAGGAATACCGGCAGCCAGCATAGGAACAGGATGATGGCATAGCGGAGGATCGGACTTTGAAACAGCTTCTTCCAGCCCCGCTGCAGTTGCTGCCCGGCATCCGGCGCTTTTTTGTTGCTGTGGGATACCAGCCTATCGCCTGACGCCTCTATGCCGGTCAGCTTTTCCACCACCAGATAAAACACCGGTGTCAGCACACAGACCGTCAGAAATGGGATCAGCCAGCTGTACAAATCCGTTACTGCTGCGTTTCCGTTTCGATCCAGCTGACTGCCCCAGTTTGCGCCAAATCCGCAAAAGAAAGCCCCTGCTGCGCTGCAAATAAGCGTGCGATATTTAATTTCCCGCTTCCTCTTCTTCTCCACCAACGATCTCCCTTACCACAAACTGCGGTGCATGATTGAGACAGATGTACATTCTTCCGACATATTCCCCGATCAGCCCCAGCATCAGCATCAGCATTCCGCCGATAAACATGATCGACGCCATCAGCGCTGAAAATCCAATTGGAACACCCGGAAGCACCAGCTTTTTAATAATCGTATAAATTCCGTACAAAAATCCCAGTCCGGCACAGCCCACACCCGCCATCGTTGCGATCCGGAGGGGCTTTTCTGAAAACGCTGTAAATCCGTTAAACCACAGCGCCAACAGCTTTCCAAAGGTGTAGCCGGATTCGCCGACCATTCGATCCCGATGTTCTACCGTCACGTTGACAATATTTCTGGTTGCACGAAGCACCAGTCCAATGACATAAGGGAACGCATTTTCATATTTCAGCATCTCTTCCAGTACAAAGCGTCTTGCGGCAAAATAGCTGGAAATAAACAGGTCCTTTGGTTTGTTCAGCATAAAGCAGAGCATCCAGTCGTTGACCCTGCTTCCGAAATTCCGAAATGCGCTGTGATGCTTGTGTTCATATTTTGCATATGCAACGTCTGCGCCGTTTTCCAGCGCAGCCAGAAGCTTGCCGACTTCGTTTGCAGGCGTCTGACCGTCATCATCCAGACAAACCAGGATGTCGCCCTTTACCTGATGAAATCCCGCCATCAGTGCCGCATGCTGTCCAAAATTTCGCGCCAGATTTATCCCCTTGATCCGTTTATCCTTGCCGCACAGCTCACGGATCAGCAGGAACAGGGACACCACAAACAGAATGCCATATACCACGCGGGGGAACATCTTGGCCGCCTCGCCGGTGGACTTACTCCAGCCGCCGCCGATAAAGGTGTGCAGCATGCCGGCCACGGTGATGACCATGATACCCAGGCTCAGGTAGATGTTGCGCATATTGGTGATCTTGGTTTTCTTATCCTTATTCGTCATCAGAATGCGCCCCCTTATCCAAAGTTTCCTTGTTCTTTCTAAACGTGTAAGCGATGATGCAGATGAACGCGATGGTGGCCACATAGAAGGCAATCGCGATGGGACGCTGGAACAGCACCATAACATCGTTATTGCCCATGCTCAGAGCCTGACGCAGGGCACGCTCGGCAGAGGGCCCGATCAGGAAGCCGAGGATGAACGGCCCCAGAGGGATGCGGAACTTACGCAGCACCACGCCCAGCGCACCGAACAGCAGCATGATGAACACGTTGGAGACGGAGTTATCGGTGGTGTAGCAGCCCAGAATGGCCAGAGAGAAGATGATGGGGATCAGGTACTTGGGCTTCATCTTGCTGATCTTGGCATAGATGGGGATCAGGCAGCGGCTGATACCCAGATTGAAGAAGCTGGCGTACAGCACGATGATGAAGAACGCGTAGATGACCACCTTATTGGCAGAGAACATGGTGGGGCCGGGGTTGATACCCTGCATGGTCAACGCGGCGCCGATCAGAGCGGCGGGGG
>ENA-ORNP01001355-ORNP01001355.1-human-gut-metagenome-genome-assembly--contig:-NODE-1355-length-25394-cov-4.144441_pt1 | contig 25394 bp, 18 predicted proteins | sample MGYA00242119_ERZ509030 | MGnify/ENA primary metagenome ERZ509030 (study PRJEB26280, sample SAMEA2338708) | human gut metagenome | biome: human gut; feature: human-associated habitat; material: faeces... | reverse complement strand
TCAACGCTGCATTGGTGGACCGGAAAGGCTCGATCAGCGGATACTTTCCGACCGAAAGCAAACAGACAAAGGCGGTTTTGGAAAGTCTCGGTTATCTTGCACCCTGGGTTTCGGTGCGTGCCGTCGGCGGAACGGAAATTTCCGATACAATGCTGCGCAATGCGTTTGTATTTTCAAAGGAAGCTTTGGGGCAGTCGGGCAGCGGCAGCGTACTTTCCAATCAGCGTGCCTGGGCAGAGCTTCTGTCTGCAGAGGATGTTGAAACGAAACATCGACAGACTTCTGAAGAAGAGCAGAGCGTGGATGTGACGACCGGTTCGAAAGAGTATACGAATATCATGGAAGTTTTCCCGGCTCAGGAACTTGTTTTGGAGGATGGAACGCTTTGTATTTCTGTGACGGACAAGCAGCTTTTGTATCTGGATGCAGGAAGAAGCGCGGATGAAATTTTTATTTCAGTCAACGGTGAGCCGGTTGAAATTCCGGAGAAAAACCAGATGGCGAGTGCACATCGGCTGATTTGGTTGGGAACTTTTGAAGCGCAGGAGGTGATGATTTCTGTTACCGACCGGATGGGGACGCTGGTCGCAGCGCAGGAGATGGAGCTTGGTGCGCTGCATGAGAATGCATGGCAGGCGGCGTTGCAGTCAGGAACCGCCAGAATCCTGCAGCCGTCAGAATGTTCCATTTCAGAGCGCAATGCACAAATTCATGTGAGTGTGTCTGCGGCAGAGGGAGAAACGTTGTTTGTTCCGTTCGTTGCGATAGACGGATGGAAGTGTATACAAAACGGAAAAGCTGTGGATATCGAGCCGATACTTGGCGGATTTTTGGGGATAACATTGGCAGAGGGCGAAAATGAAGTTGTATTTTCGTTTGAGGAACCGGGACTGAAAGCTGGGGTTGGCATCAGTATTTTGGGGTTTGCATTCCTGTTGATTCTGTTTTTTGCAAGGCGAAAAGCTGAGGCGGGATGGAAAATTGCAGCAGAGCAGAAGGGGAAGGCTGAAAAATGCTTCGGTATGCTGTATCGGCTGCTGTTGGCAGTCTTTTTTGCAGGAATCTACGTGGTTCCCACGATTGGAATGGTCGTTTCTCTGACTGGAAAAATCATGATGAAATTTTTCGGATAGTAGATAGAAATCGGACTGGAAAGGTTCTGGGATGGCATGAAAGAGAAAAAAACGGGAAAAGACAGCGGAAGGTTGCTGCACGCGGATCGCAGACTGGAAGATGGAAAATCTGCAGGCGACAAATCGGTGGGCAGGCGGCATGCCAATGGCAGGCACGCAGTCCGTGTGTCAAAATTCCTTCAGGTTACAGTGCTTGCTGCAGGAGTGCTCGGAATGTCAGCTGCTTCTCAAAGCATGACAGAAATTTCTGAGAAAGAGCAGCCGTTATGGCAGGTATGGAGTGCGGAAGAATGTGACGCCGGATTGACGGTAGAAACCGTTGGGGAAAATCTGATTTTGCAGAAAAAAGCGAAGCTGACAGCGGACAGCGAGGAAGGCAAGGACTTTCGGGCGATGTATGCGGGGGACGGAAATCATACGGACGAAACCCTGCGCTGGTCGTCGGAAAACGATTGGGAAAACAACGATCACTGGCTGATGGCGGATTTTGGAGAACCGGTCAGCATCGGTGCAGTTCGGATATACTGGGAACGGACGAATGCGAAAAGCTATGCGCTGGAATATTCTCAGGATAAAGAGAACTGGCAGCAGGCGTCTGTTTTTGAAGAGGCGCCGGAGCAAAAAGAGCAGCAGATTGTGTTGAATGAGCCTGTAGAGGCGCGGTATTTTCGTCTGCATGTGACGGACGTTTTGAAAGAGGAAAGCGATTTAAGCCTGTATTATCAGAACGTCTCGGTACAGGAGCTGGAAGTGTACGGACAGCTGGAGGATTGTTTTGTGGTTGAAACACCTGTGATTGAAGCTGGGAGCCGCAGAACGCTGGAGCTCCCAACGGTGCCGGAGCCGTACAGCATTTCCTTTGGCGGTGCGGATTATGACGTGCTGGTAAATATGGACGGAAAAATCACGGACACAATCGCGGATACGCAGGTTGAGCTTGGATTTATTCTGGAAAAAGACGGAGAAATGCAGGAACTGCCGGGAATACAGACAAAGATTCCGGCATCGGAGAGGGGGGAAGTGGACAGAGAACGGGAGGAAGTACCGGAAGCCCTCTCGGCAGTGACCCTTCCAGAGGGCTTTACCGCGATGGAATGGAAGCCCGGTGGCGTGTCCACTGGAGCGGCCCACTCTGACTGGACAACCCGTTTCATCCGGGTCGTGTACCGGGACGAGGAGCTGGAGCGGACGGCACAGCTTTTTGCAACGGAGCTTTCCGGACAGTTGCTGCAGGACGTATCGGTTGAGAAGCTGGCGGATACAGAAAAACCAGCGGAAGGAGATATCGTCCTGAACTTCCGGAAGGCTGTCGGGGACGGGAAAGAATGGACACAGACGCTTGGGGACGAGGGGTATGAACTGAATTTGGAAGCAGAGAGTCCGGGCGTGATTTCGATTTCGGCGCGCACGAGGCGCGGGGTGCGCTGGGGGTGTGTGGCGCTTGGACAGCTTTGGGAGAAATCAGAAGGACAGCTTCCGGCCGGCGTGCTGCGGGACTATCCGGCGTGGTCGGTCCGGGGCTTTGGAATCGACGTAGGGCGCAGACCGGTTTCCCTCGAACTTCTGTACCGCATTGCAGAAGAGCTTTCAAAGCATCAGATGAACACGCTGCAGATTCATTTGAACGACAATCAGATCATTTCCCAGAGCGATTACGATGGGACAAAAGAGGGCGCGCGACAGTTGTATGCGGGGTTTCGGCTGGAATCGGATGTGAGAAATAAAGCGGGACAGTCGATTACGTCGCAGGATCTGTATTATTCCAAAGAAGAATTTGCACAGTTTATCGAGGACGCTGCGGTGATGGGCGTTGAGGTCGTGCCGGAAATCGACACGCCCGCCCACAGTCTGGCACTTACAAAAGTATTTCCGAAGCTTGGGCTTTCCGGTGACCCGGAGAGTGTCGATCAGCTGGATTTGTCCAACCCGGCAGCGCAGAAGCTGGCAGAGACGATTTGGTCGGAATACCTGACGGAGTCGGATACTTTTTCCGGAACGGGGACGGTGCATATCGGCATGGACGAGTATTTTGGAAATCAGAAAGCCTTTGTGGATTATATGAAAGCGCTTTCGGACTATGTGGCGGAGGCAGCGCCGGAAAAGACGATCCGCATGTGGGGCAGCCTGTCGAAGACCGGACAGGATTATTCGGGGCTTTCCAGAAAAATTCAGCTACAGGTATGGGATACGGACTGGACAGATCCGCAGGAAATGTATGATGCCGGATTTTCCGTCATCAATTCGCTGAGCAGCAGTCTGTACCTGATTCCGGGCGGCGGCTATGACCGTCTGGATCTGGATTTTCTGGAAAAAAAGTGGCAGCCGAACGTTTTCGAAACGCAGGAGCGAACCTGGGAGCTTCCGCGGTGGTCGAGCCGGACACTGGGAGCCTGCTACATGCTGTGGAACGATTATGCATCGCAGGATGGAAATGAAATTACGGAGGACGGGCTGTTTGAGCGGTTCGCAGAGCCGCTGGACATCCTGGCACGGAAGTTGTGGAAATAAAGAAAAGGAGAGAAAGAAAATGGAAATCATATCAGCTGTTGTATACAAACCGCAGCTTCAGACTGCTCTGGAAAAAAAGACTGCGGACGTATTTTGCAAAAATTTAAAAAAACGAAGCGGTGTTTCTTTACTGCAGTCTAAAACGTCTGGAAAAATCAGCATAGAGTTTTATAAAGAGGACAGCTGCAGCGAGGAGGTCAAAGCGCTGTTTGACGGCATCACTGTGCCGGGCAAAGAGGGCTTCCGGATCCGGGTCATCGACAACCCGGACGGCAGCGGGCGCATCGTTGTGCTCGGAAAAGACGAGCGCGGTGAGTTTTACGGGATGGCGCGGCTTTTGAGAAAAGCAATTGTAAAAAAAGGCAGCATTGAAATTCCGGACGAGCTGGACAGCCTGAGCATGACGCCGCAGTATCCGCTGCGGGGACATCAGCTGGGCTACCGGGACAAAAACAATACCTACGGTGCATGGTCAAAAAAGGAATTCGAGGCGTATATCGAGGATCTGGCGCTGTTCGGAGCAAACGCCATCGAGCTGCTTCCGCCGAAGACGGACGACCGTTTGTATTCCGCACTTTTCCCGGAAGATCCGATGGAGCTGATGTGCGAGGTTTCCAAAATCATTCATTCCTATGGCATGGACGTCTGGTTGTGGTATCCGAATGTCGGACGCGATTATCATGATTTTGGGTGCATCGACCGGGAGATGGAAGAACGCAGGAGGGTCTTTTCTGCAATTCCTTATCTGGATGCAATGCTGGTTCCGCTGGGGGATCCCGGTTCCCTCTGGCCGACGGATGCGATGCGTCTGACAGAGCATTTTGTGGAAATTCTGCACGAATATCATCCGGAAGCGGGCGTGTGGGTTGCACCGCAGCATTTTCAGCCGGAGCCTGGCTGGTACGATACTTTTTATGAAGAAATCGCAAAGGAGCCGGACTGGGTTACCGGCGTGTGCTTTGCGCCCTGGGAGCAGGACAGCATCGAAGAGCTGTATGAGAAGCTTCCCGAAAAATATCGTGAAAACATTCGGAACTACCCGGATATTTCCCACAATTCGAACTGTCAGTTCCCGGTGGAAAACTGGGATATGGCGTTTGCACTGACGAGCGGACGGGAGGGCTACAATGCGCGTCCGGAAAAAATGAAAGCGATTCACAATATGTTAGAGCCGTATACCATCGGTTCGATCACCTATTCCGAGGGTATCCATGACGACGTCAACAAGATCCTCTGGGCGGATCAGGATTTTGACAGCTCGGTGGCGGCAGAGGAAACGATGGCGGATTATGCAAACCTGTTTATCGATTCGGAAACCTCTGAGCAGGTTGCGGAATTTTTGATGGACGTGGAGCATAACTGGGATGGCCCGGTTCTGGAAAACGACGGAATCGATGCACTGTATGAATCCTTTACAGCATTCGATAAAACCGTATCGAAACAGGTGAAAAACAATTACCGCTATCAGATGTTAAAGCTGCGGATTCTGACGGATTACTGGACGAAACAGAAATATGCAAAGGATCAGGAGCTGGAGCAGCAGGCGCGTGCGGTGCTCGACCTGGCGGATATTACCGGAAGCGAAGCAGTTATCCGGGAGGCGCGGACGATCCTGAATCTTTCCAGGGACGTTCCGGCGGCGGAGGATGTGCTGTTTGAAATGCTGAAGCTGGCAGACAGCCTGCGGAATTTGTGCGGTATTCAGCTGACCGAAAACCATCACGGCGGGCAGTGCTGGATTCGCGGCGCGTACCTGCAGACGAGAAGCATGCCGTTAAACGATTATCAGTATTTGATGCAGAGCTTTAAGCGGATTGAAAAGATGCAGAACGAAAAGAACAGATGCGCAGCACTGCATCAGCTGAACCTGCGTCAGGATCCCGGCGACGGAAACCAGTTCTGCGCGCCTGGCACTTACGAGGGCTTTTCACATGTTTCCGTATGGCACAGCTGGGAGGAAGATCCCGGATATTTAAAAACTCCATTCATTGATCACAGTGTGTATACAATGGTCGGCCTGTTGCATGAGATCGACGGCTGGTACCACGAGTTCCCGATGCCGCTGACCTGGGCGCTGAATGTGACGGTGCTGTATGGAACACCGCTGGAAATGACGTTTACCGGACTTGATCCGGAAGCTTCTTATGGGATGAAGGTATTTTATCCGAATTCGTTTTTCCGGGCATTTGTGGGACAGACCGCGCTGAAGGATGAAACGCTGGTCAATATCCGTGCCGGAAAAGTCCTGCTGGCAGATCGGATTGCGCAGAATCCGAACGGAAAATCTGTCCGCCGGGAGATTGAGGCTGGAAGAGAGCCGTTCTGGGAATACGACCTGCCGAAGGAATCCTATCAGGACGGCACGCTGAAAGTCCGTTGGGAGGTTTACGATACCTTAAAGGCGCTGGCAGTCAGCGAAGTATGGATTATGAAAAAAGAATAGACGATAAAAAGAACCGGTCTTTTATGACCGGTTTTTTATTTCATAGGAAAATGCGTCCTATGAAATAAAAACGCTCCGCGAGGATGTGCACTCGGCGCAAGGGTAGATGGTTGCTAAAGCAACCGCGCCTCGGCGCGAGAATGTGCCAGGGCACATTCTTTTTTGTACAGTTCTGCGGATACCTCTTTTCCTGAAAAAAAGAATCTACGGTTTGCCTGCTTTGACAAAAGGCGCGCATGTCAGCAGTTATACTGGAGAAAAAAGGTCGCAGGAAAGGACATGCCATGGAATCTCAATATTGGAATGACGAAGTGCAGCAGTCGGCATGGCTGCTGGATTATGACCGAAGATGTATGCTGGACTGTGCGGATACGTTTCAAAATCTTGCTGCGGTTATGGGTGAGATGAACTGGGAGCTGGAGCAGGAAAAAACGCCGGACGATCGGGAAGAGCTGCTTCGGCGCAGACAGGCGATGGAGAGCCGGAAACAATATGCGGCGCATATGCGTCAGATGGCGGGAATGCTGCAGTCGGTAGCGGATACGTCCGTTCAGCTGATCCGGCTGGGCGGTCGGCAGGAAAAGCAGATTGTGCGCGCCCTGGCGGGAGAAGGCATTGTAGTAGAGGATATTTATCTGCTTCGGGGAAAAGAGGACAGGCTGCAGATCACGATATCTGTCCGCCTGACAAAGAACAAAAGCATGACGGTAGAGGAAATTGCCGGGTATTTGTCGGTGCTGATGGATATCCGGCTGGTGCCTCAGAAGAGGAATCCATATTTTGTCGGAGAAGAATCCGTGAGTCTGTATTTTGAGGAAGAGCCGATTTTCAGCTGTTTGACAGCGGCGGCATGCGCGACGGAAGAAACGGAGAGCGTCTCCGGGGACAGCTATTCTTTTCTGGAAACGGACGACAGCGTTGCCATGATTTTGTCGGATGGAGTTGGTTCCGGGGAGAGCGCGGCGCGGGACAGCGGCAGGATTGTAGACTTGACGGAGCGGATATTGGATGCGGGGCTTGGACCGGATATGGCGATGCTTTTTTTAAATGGGATGGCAGGCGCGGAGGGGGACGAAAACCGGATGGCGACGCTTGATCTGTGCCGGATTGATCTTTACCGGGGGGAGTGCGAGACGGTGAAAGCTGGCGGGGCAGCAGGGTTTATCAAGCGCAGCGACCGTGTGGAGAAAATTCAGAGCAGACAGCTGCCGCTCGGCATGTCGGCGTCAGAGGACATCAGTGAAAAAAAGTGGCAGTTAAACAGCGGCGATCTGGTCATTTTGGTTTCGGATGGTGTAGTGCAGAACTGGCCGTGCGGGGACGGGGAATATCTGTTGGAGCAGAAAATCGCTTCGTTGAACGTCAGCTCACCGGTCGACCTGGCAAACCTGATTTTGCGTTATGCAATCCGCCAGTGCGGCGGCAAAATCCGAGATGATATGACGGTTTTAGTTACGGGAATCTGGAAAAACGAAGAACGGGAGATAGAGGATATAGAATAAGAAGTTTCGCTGGACAAACATCTGAGGTATAATATAGGGGCACAAAGGAAAAGCAATTGGTTTTCGTGTGCCCCTAACGAGAGTGCAAAGAGCGCGTCAGCGCGGGCACTCGAGTTTATCAGCACAAAGGAAAAGCAATTGCTGCCGAAGGCACAAAGGAAAAAAGGAGACTGCAGGATGGATCTGACGGAAAAAATTCTTTTCTATATGAAGCGGTATCATATGATCCCGGAAAATAAAAATATTGTAGTCGGACTTTCCGGGGGAGCAGATTCCGTCTGCCTGCTGTATGTGTTGGTTGCGCTGCGCAAGAAGCTGGGACTGCAGCTGTGCGCGGTACATGTTCATCATGGCCTGCGTGGGGTAGAGGCTGATGCGGATGAGGCGTATGTGCGCGATATTTGCCGGGCGTGGGATGTGCCGTTAAAGTCAATGCGGATTGAGGCGGCGCTGCTGGCGAAACAGTGGGGAATCGGCTGCGAAGAAGCCGGACGCCGGGCGCGTTATGAAATTTTTGAAGAGTGCTTACAGGAGATGGGCGGTTGTCGCGGTGCGATTGCGGTGGCGCATCATCGGGATGACTGCGCGGAGACGCTTTTGTTTCACATGTTCCGCGGCACTGGTCTGGACGGAATGGCAGGGATTCGCCCGGTGCGAAAGACGGAACGGGAAAGCATGATTATCCGTCCGCTTTTGGAAACTGGAAAGACAGAAATAGAAAGCTTTCTCCAGGAAAAAGGGATTTCCTGGCGGATAGATTCTACGAACACCGGAGAAGATTATACAAGGAACCGAATCAGAAATCGGGTTCTGCCGTATGCGGAAAAGGAAATTTGCAGCGGAGCCGGAGCACATCTGGCGAAAGAGGCACAGCTCCTGGCGGAGACGGCGGATTTTGTGCGCAGCTGTACCCGACAGGCGCTGGAACGCTGCAGGGTGGAAGCAGGTGCTTTGAAAACGAATGTGTGCGGCAGAGAGAGAGTAGAGCATGTGGGGCGAAGAAAAGTAACTGCGGAGCATACGAGATGCGATAAACAGACTATAATAAAATTAAATATCGAACTTCTGCAACAGGAAGATATTTTCCTGCAGAAGCAGTGCGTGCGGGAATGTCTGCTGGAGATCGGCACGGGGCGCGACCTGACGGCAGCGCATATCGAAGCGGTGTGGCACCTTGTAGGGACGGACTGCCAGAGCGGTAGGAAGCTGCGGATTCCAGCGTGTCAGCTCGAGGTGGAGCGGCAGTTTAGGCTGCTGGTATTTCGAAGGTTGGAGCGGCAGCAGGACGCATCGCCGGAGCAGCAGGACGCATCGTTGGAGCAGCGGTTTGACCGAGGTAGGCAGGTTGGGCTTCAGACCACAGAGCTTCCGCTCCCAGAGCATTCTGGCGAGCTGCATGTTCCGGGGATGGGTGTGGTGTCAGTGCGATACCTGCAGCGGTACGAGCTGACGGCAGGCGGAAAAAATACCGCAGCAGGCGAAAAAAATACCGCGGCAGGCGAGGAAAGCGGCGCTGCTGTTAGTGCTTTTTTAAAAAATATCCCTCAAAAAAAGTATACGAAATGGTTGGATTATGATAAAATAATACAATCTGTCGTATTTCGAACGCGCAGGAGCGGAGATTATCTGACAATCGATGATAATTTTTCAAAAAAAAGCTTAAAGAAATATATGATCGAAGAAAAAATTCCTGCAAATGAGCGGAACAGTATGATGGTGCTGGCAGACGGGAATCACATTATCTGGGTACCGGGCGGAAGAATCAGCACATACTATCGGGTAACGGAGCAGACGAGGGTGATTTTGGAAGTTACCTGTATGGAGAAGCAAGAATAGAACAGAAAAACCAAGGAGGATTTGGGCATGGCAGAAAGAGTTGAAGTGATGTTGTCGGAAGAAGAGGTAGACAGAAGGATTCAGGAGATTGGTGAGCAGATCAGTAAAGATTATGCCGGAAAACAGGTTCATCTGGTATGCGTATTAAAGGGCGGCAGCTTTTTCTTATGTGAACTGGCAAAGCGGATTACCGTTCCGGTATCCCTGGATTTCATGTCGGTATCCAGCTACGGCGGTGATACCAAATCAAGCGGAGTTATTAAGATCGTAAAGGATCTGGATGAGCCTCTGCGCGACAAGGATGTTATTGTTGTGGAGGATATCGTGGATTCCGGACGTACCCTGAGCTATCTGCTGGATATGTTAAAGGCACGCGGACCGAAGTCTATGGCACTCTGCACGCTTCTGGATAAGCCGGATCGCCGTGTGATCGATGTAAAGGTAGATTATACCGGATTCCAGATTCCGGACGAATTTGTGGTAGGCTATGGTCTGGATTACGACCAGCGTTACCGCAACCTTCCGTACATCGGAGTGGTAAAATTTGATTGATGCAGGCTTTTAGCCGAAGGAGGATGCAGTGAACAAAAACGGCAGAGGAATGAATCTCGTCATTTCCCTTTTGCTTATTGTGCTCCTGGTTTTCTGGTTTTCGGGAATACTGCGCAGCATGGAGGATACCTGTACACAGGCGGAATTCAATCAGATGCTGGATGCCGGAGAAATATCGGGAGCTGTAGTAGTGCAGAACCGGGAAGTGCCGACCGGTTCCGTGGAGGTACATCTTACCTCGGGAGACGAAAAGGTGCTGGTGGTATCGGATGTCAATCCGGTGCTGGAGGAGCTGGAAACGGCAGGAGTCAAGACGATCGTGAGGGATGTGCCCGGCGATAATATATTTTTAACGTCCATCCTGCCTGCGCTGATCACTGTGGGCGGTGTGCTTCTGATCTTTATGATGATGAATGCACAGAATGCCCAGATGAATGGCGGCAATAAGATGATGAATTTCGGCAAAAGCCGTGCGCGGCTGAGCCTGGCAGGCGACAGCAAGGTTACATTAAAGGATGTTGCCGGACTGAAGGAAGAGAAGGAAGACCTGCAGGAGATCGTTGATTTTTTAAGAGATCCGGGCAAGTTTACAAAGGTCGGGGCGAGAATCCCCAAGAGTGTTTTGTTGGAGGGACCTCCCGGAACCGGTAAAACCCTTCTGGCAAAGGCGATTGCGGGCGAAGCAAACGTTCCGTTTTTCTCCATTTCCGGTTCTGATTTCGTGGAAATGTTCGTCGGTGTCGGTGCTTCCCGCGTTCGGGATTTGTTCGAAGAAGCGAAAAAAAATGCACCATGCATCGTGTTCATTGATGAAATCGACGCGGTGGCGAGACGGCGTGGAACCGGTATGGGCGGCGGTCATGATGAAAGAGAGCAGACGCTGAATCAGATGCTGGTAGAGATGGACGGTTTCGCTGCAAATGCAGGAATCATCGTAATGGCGGCGACAAACCGCGTAGATATCCTGGATCCGGCGATCCTGCGTCCAGGCCGATTTGATCGAAAGATCGCAGTCGGACTGCCGGATGTTGGAGGAAGAGAGGCGATCCTGCAGGTTCACGCGAAAAATAAACCCTTGGGTGATAACGTGGATTTAAAACAGATCGCTCAGACAACGGCAGGATTTACCGGAGCCGATCTGGAAAATCTGTTAAATGAGGCGGCAATTGTAGCAGCAAAGGATAACCGGTGCTTTATCAGTCAGGAGGATATCAAGACTGCTTTTGTAAAAGTAGGAATCGGAACAGAACGAAAGAGCCGTATTATTTCCGATAAAGAACGGAAGATCACAGCGTATCACGAATCCGGACATGCGATTTTGTTCCATGTGCTGCCGGATGTCGGACCGGTTTATTCGGTGTCGATCATTCCGACCGGCGCAGGTGCAGCAGGTTATACGATGCCGCTGCCGGAGCGTGACGATATGTTTATGACAAAGGGTCGCATGCTGCAGGAGATTATGGTATCCCTGGGCGGAAGAATCGCGGAAGAAATTATTTTTGATGATATTACCACCGGCGCATCCAGTGATATCAAAAAGGCGACACAGATTGCGAAAAAGATGGTAACACGGTACGGAATGTCTGAAAACGTAGGTGTGATCTGCTATGATGATGACGATGATGAAGTGTTCATCGGACGGGATCTGGCCCATGCAAAGGCCCACAGCGAGCTGGTGAGCGGGGAGATCGACAGAGAAATCCACCGGATTATCGACGAGTGTTATGCAAAGGCAAAGGCACTGATTCTGGAAAACAGTGATGTGCTGCATAAGAGCGCACAGCTGCTTCTGAAAAAGGAAAAGATCAGCCGCGCAGAATTTGAAGCGCTGTTTGAAAAGCAACCGGAAGATTTCTTCGCGTAAATGGTAAATAGTCACAAAAACAAAAACGAAAATTTGTGATATTTGTGAAAACGGAGAATATACAAAAAGGGGCGGGTCTGCTATTATACTCTTTGTAACCCCCCAATACATTATATATTTTTGCTATACCCCATAAGAAGAAATACCTTCTCTGAAAAGGACAGCTTAACGGCTGTCCTTTTATCATGCGGCAGAATATCCTTATGCTGCGATATAGCGCTGGAGCAGGATTTTGGCTTGCCATTCCGAAAACGGTAGTATAAAATGGGTCTGTAAAGGATAGGTAAAGAAAATCATGGAATTTAATCGTTTTTTCAGTGATCAGAAATATATGAATGAAATGCGCCCTGTTTTCAGTAAAAGGGCGCTTTATAGTGATACGACAGAAAATTATGTGACACCGCCGGAGCCTGCACCCTACAGCAGGGTAAAGATCGCATTCCGCACCAAGCGCAGCAATGTCGATCGCGTTTTTTTAGTCTGTAAAGGGCAGAAAAATCTGATGTTTAAGGCATCATCAGACGCGCAGTTTGATTATTATGAAGTAAAGCTGCAGCTGGATAATGAAAAGATCAGCTGGTATTTTGAAATTCAGGCAGGTGCGATCACCTGCTATTACGATTTTCGTGGTGTGGTAAAACGGCCGGATGAGCACTACAATTTCGTCCTGATTCCTGGCTTTGATACGCCGGACTGGGCGAAGGGTGCCGTGATGTATCAGATTTATGTGGATCGCTTCTGCAACGGGGATCCGACAAATGATGTCCTGACAAATGAATATCATTATATCGGCGCAAAATCACAGCATGTAGAGGACTGGTACCGGTATCCGTCCTCAATGGATGTACGTGATTTTTATGGCGGAGATTTACAGGGCGTGTTGGATAAAATGGATTACCTGGAACAGCTCGGCGTGGAGGTTATTTATTTCAATCCGCTGTTCGTTTCGCCTTCCAACCATAAATATGACAGCCAGGATTATGACCATGTGGATCCGCACTGCGGAAAGATCGTAAAGGATGGCGGACGGCTTCTGGAGGACTGGGAAACAGATAATACCCACGCAGACCGTTATATCCTCAGAACCACAGACAGCGAAAATCTGGAAGCAAGTGACAGATTACTGATCCGGGTCATTGAGGAAGCTCATAAACGTGGAATACGGGTGATCCTGGACGGTGTATTCAATCATTGCGGTTCCTTCAATAAGTGGCTTGATCGGGAGCGGATTTATGAAAACAAGCCCGGCTATGAGAAGGGCGCGTATATTTCAGAAGACAGTCCGTATCATGATTACTTCAGTTTCCATGACAATAACCGGTTCCCCTATAATCCGACCTATGATGGATGGTGGGGCCACGATACACTTCCCAAGCTGAATTATGAGGGATCCAGACAGCTTGAGGACTATATTTTGCAGGTCGCGAGAAAATGGGTATCTGCGCCCTTTCATGCAGATGGCTGGAGATTGGACGTTGCGGCAGATCTTGGACATTCCCCGGAGTATAACCACCGGTTCTGGGCAAAATTCCGGGATACGGTCAAGGAGGCCAATCCCCATGCATTGATTGTTGCGGAGCATTACGGAGATCCGTCTTCCTGGCTGCAGGGAGATCAGTGGGATACGGTTATGAACTATGACGCATTTATGGAGCCGGTCAGCTGGTTTTTAACAGGCATGGAGAAGCACAGCGATGATTATCGGCAGGATCTTCTGGGAAACGCGGACAGCTTTGTGGGCGCAATGGCATATCACGGAGCAAATATGGCGATGCCATCCTGGTTGACTGCCATGAATGAGCTCTCCAACCATGACCATTCCAGATTTTTGACCAGAACAAACCGTCGTGTCGGCAGAACGAACAGTCTCGGCGCTGAGGCGGCAAATCATGATGTAAAAAAAGCAGTGCTTCTGGAGGCTGTTGTCATGCAGATGACATGGCCTGGCGCGCCTACGGTTTATTATGGCGACGAAGCGGGCGTCTGTGGCTTTACCGATCCGGATAACCGCCGTACCTATCCGTGGGGCAGGGAAGATAAAGAGCTGATCAACTTTCATCGGGAGATCATCCGGATTCATCGTCAGAATAAGGAATTTAAGACAGGCTCCTTAAAATGTCTGACCCTGGACTATAATTTCCTGGCATATGGGCGATTTACAAAAAATAATCATTCGGTTGTTTTGATCAATAATAATGAAAATGAGATTACAAAAGAGCTTTCTGTCTGGGAGCTGGGGATCCCGCGGGACTGCACGCTGCAGCGGCTGATCCTGACCGGGGAAAGGGGCTATGACATCAATCCGATGGAGATAGAAGTTTCAGCAGGACGAATTACGGTGACGATGCCGAAGACATCCTCCATGATTTTGCAGTATCGGACAGAAGAGGAAGAAAAGCCGGTGAAGCCCAAAAACCGGCGCAGCTTCTGGGAATTTGGCTAAAAAGGGAATATTATGTTAAAACAGTATTTAGTAAAGACGGCGCAAGACGCCAGATGATCATGCTGGTGTAAGGATAAGCACCCGGAATGAAATATCAGTTAGAAAATGCTATATAAAAAAAGCCCGATGATTCGCGGTTGCCCGAAAGAAAACTTTCAGGCGAAGCTGCGAAACGACGGGCTTTTTGCGTGCGTACATGGAATGTGGATACCGGTGTGTACGTGTATGTAACGTCGATCAGTCGATAATATTGTCCTCATCCAACGCGATCCACTCGTCGTGCAGACGGTTGCGGATGTCTTTTAAACGTTTGGAGGTATAGAACGTGAAGATAATATTTTCAATTCCAGCGAAGATCAGCGAAATGCCCATGACCTGAACGAACAGGCTGCCGCCCTTTGCAGGGTTGAAGGTCAGGAAAATACCAAACAGCAAATAGACGATGGCGGAGAATAAAAGCAGTCCCCAGCCGGAGAGCTGATAGTGGCGGGCATCCATCGCGGTCTGGATTTTAAATACACTCTCTACGATTTCATAGATACCGACAAGCACCCAGGTAATGGAAAGTACAGCACCGGGATGGGTCAGAAACAAAATACCAAACAGCAGGGCGAAAAGTCCGAGTGCAAGATCGAACTGGAAGCCGATGTGGTAGCTGACGTTAAAGAAGTAGCCGACTATTTTGCTGACGCCGAAAACAACCATCAAAACACCGAGCAGGGTGCAGATAACGTTCATGGAAGTATTGGGCCAGATCAGCAGCACCGTACCGAAAATGCCAAGCAGCAGGGAGCTGACCAATGCGAACCATTTGGCACATTTGAAAGCATGCGTGGTTTCATCAACAATATGATTGGAATATCTCATGGTAAAAGTCCTCGATTCCTGCATATTTGCGGATGCGGACACTGTTTTCCGTTCCGTATAAGCTCAGTATAGAACGGCAGCAGGAAAAAAACACCGGTCAGATTTGGAAAAATGAGGAAAAAATGAGCTGCCAGGCAGAAGAAAGCATGGAAGCATACAGGTTCGGAGACTGTACAGAGGAATTGGAAGCGTTTGGTGCTTTACAAATACAGTAAAAAGAGGTTATCATAGTAGGTAATAGGGGAAATGGGTATTTCGCGAATGGCACGGGTGAACTGAGAATGGAGAACACATGATCAAACTGGTGGCGACAGATATTGATGGAACATTGCTTCAGAGTGGAGAAAGGGAAGTACCGGAAGCAGTTTTTGTTCAGATCGACAGACTTTTGAAAAAAGGAATATTATTTGCGGCAGCGAGCGGCAGACAGTACAGCAATCTGAAAAATCTGTTTGCTCCGAAGGCGGAAGAGATGACGTTTCTGTGCGAAAACGGTGCGATTCTTTATCGAAAGGATCAGATTTTAAAGAAACGGCCGATGCCGCGCAGCCGAGCAGAAGCGCTTGCAAAGCAGATTCTTGCCAATGACGATATGGAAGTTCTGATTTCCGGAGCCAATACCAGTTATCTGATGCCAAAGCATGACGATTATATTTATCATATTCAGTATTTTTTGGGAAATCGTGTAGAAATTGTTCACAGCCTGGACGAAATTAAAGAGGACATGATAAAGGTATCAGCTTATTGCAGAAGCGGCGCGGCAAAATATGACAAGCCGTTCGGTGATCCGTGGAGAGGAGAGTTCTCAGCGGCGGTTGCAGGGGAAAAATGGCTGGATTTTATGCTGTCGGACAAAGGAACCGGGATGCGGGATCTTTGCGGTGTGCTGGGGATTTCTCCGGAAGATGTGATCGCGATTGGGGATAACTATAACGATTTGCCGATGCTGGCAGAGGTCGGGCATCCGTGGATTATGAAAAATTCGGCACTCGATCAGGCGGGCTTTGGGCAAAGCCATGAATTTTTACGGGCGGAAAGTGTAGAAGAAATTTTGAAAAAGCTTTGAAAGGAAGGGTAACAGGATATGATGGTTTCAACGAGAGGACGATATGCGCTGCGCGTGATGATCGATCTGGCAGAGCATAATAATGGAAAATTTATTCCGCTGAAGGATATCGCGGAGCGGCAGGAAATTTCAGAAAAATATCTGGAAAGCATCGTGAAATCCTTAACGAAGGCAGACGTGCTGGAGGGTCTGCGCGGCAAAGGCGGAGGGTACCGGCTGACCAGACCGGCGGAGGAATACAATGTATATGAGATCCTGAAGCTCACGGAGGGCAGTATGGCTCCGGTGTCCTGTTTAGAGGACACTGCAAGGGAATGTGAGCGAAGAGGAATGTGTGCGACGCTTCCGGTCTGGGAGGGGCTGGAAAAGGTTGTTCGGGAATATTTGTCGGGTATCACCATTCAGGAGCTGACCAAGCAATGGCAGCCCGGAGATAATTATGTAATTTGAATGACAAAACTGCTTTATTTTGCAAATATTTCACGGTTTGTACGTAGTAAGTAAAGGCAAAATGTGGTATACTATAAAACTGTAAAAAAGCGCTGTTTTATGAAAAAGAGCAAGTGCCGACAAAAGAACGGCATAGATTCGTGTATCGGCACAGGAAGGCCGGAATATGACGAAGGACGAGCGCAAAGAGCAGAAGCGCAAAGAAGCTTTCCGGAAATGGGCACGGCAGCATGCAAAGCTGCGCAGGAATCTGAGAAAGCATGGTGGGGACATTCTGCAGTCCGGCAACTTTAAAAGCACCAATAGCTTTATCCAGCACGGAAGCGTGTCCGTGCACAGCCATTCGATCCGCGTAGCGGAATGCAGCTTAAAGCTGGAAAAATTTCTTGAAAAACTTGGCATCCACTGTCACGAACGGGATTTGGTCCGGGGGGCGCTGCTTCACGACTACTTCCTCTATGATTGGCATGACAAGTATTCCCACGAAAAGCTGCACGGCTTTCACCATCCGCATGTTGCGCTGGAAAATGCGAGTCGGGAGTATCAGCTGACGCCGCGGGAACGGGATATTATCCGGAAGCATATGTGGCCGCTGACTCTGTTCCACATCCCGCGCTGTCGGGAGGCATGGGTCGTGACGACTGCGGATAAATACTGCTCCTTGAAGGAGACGCTTCTGGAGCGCAAGGGGCGTAATAAGAACAGAAAGAAATCAGAAAACAATGACGCAGAGGACACTGGCTGAGAGTCTGGCGGCTTATGCAGACAGCGATTACTATCCCTTTCATATGCCGGGACATAAACGGCGGCTTACAGAGACGCTGCCGGATTTTCCGGAGGCGCTGCAAAGGGCGGCGAGGCTGGACATTACAGAGATCGACGGATTTGACAATCTGCACGATCCCGAAGGAATTTTGAAAGACGCGGAGGAAAAGGCGGCGGCGCTGTATGGTGCGGACAGCTGTTACTACAGTGTCAACGGAAGCACGGCAGGGCTTCTGACCGCAATTTCAGCAGCAGTGCCGGAGGGTGGAAAGCTGATTCTGGCGCGCAACTGCCACAAGGCGGTTTACCACAGCATTTATCTGCGGCGGCTGACGCCGGTTTATCTGTATCCGGATATCGTGCCGGGGACATCCCTGGCAGGCACGCTGACAAAGGAACAGATCGAAGCTGCGCTGATTCAGAATCCGGACGCATCTGCAGTGCTTTTGACCTCTCCGACCTATGACGGAATCACGGCAGATATTGCGTCGATTGCAGAGACCGTTCACCGGTTCGGGAAGACTTTAATCGTAGATGCCGCCCACGGAGCACATTTCGGATTTCATCCGGGATTTCCCAAAAGTCCGGTCGCACTGGGGGCAGATCTGACGATCGTAAGCCTTCATAAGACGATGCCGTGCCTGACACAGACCGCACTCCTGTTGCAAAAAGGCAGCCGGGTCAGTACGGAACGGCTCCGGCTGTTTGAAGGAATTTATCAGACGAGCTCGCCCTCCTATCTGATGATGGCGGCGATGGATTCCTGTATGGACATGGTGAAAAAACATGGCGCAGGACTGTGGGACAGCTTTTTTACGGAAAGAGAACGTTTTCTGGAACGCTGCAGCAGTCTGAAACGGCTGCAGGTTTTGACGGACGGCACGAAATGGAGCCGGAAAATGACGTCAGAAACCGGTTTTTTGATGGATTCCGGCAAAATTTTATCAGAAACTTCAAAAACATGTTTGACCGGAAAGCGTTTTTACGATATTCTTTTAAAGCAATATCATTTGCAGATGGAAATGGCGGCCGGAAATTATGTGACCGCGATTATGACCTGTTGTGATACAGCAGACGGTTGGCAGCGTCTGTGGGACGCCCTGAAAGAGATCGATGATTTCTGTGTCGCCGCGGACGAGCCGGTACAGGAAAACCGTAAGCTGCTTGCGTATCCGGTTTTAAAACAGCAGATCAGTCTGACGGATGCGCTGGATGCGCCAAAAGCGCAGATGCCGCTTACAGAAGTGGCAGGACAGACAGCTGGTGCGTTTATCAATCTGTATCCGCCCGGAATTCCAATTGTGGCGCCCGGGGAACAGATCACGCAGGAAGCTGTCGATGTGATTACGCGTTACAGGCAAATGAATCTCCCGGTTCAGGGAGTTGATCATGATGCCATAACAATACTCAAATTATGCTAAAAGGAGATTTACAATGAGAAGAACCAAAATTATCTGCACAATTGGTCCGTCGTCTCAGGATGAAGACATGCTTCGTAAGATCATTCTGGCCGGCATGAACGTGGCGAGATTCAACTTTTCCCACGGCGACTATGAAGAGCATGGACTGAAGCTTGAAAGAACCAGAAAGATCAGCCGTGAGCTGAACCTTCCTGTTGCAGTACTGCTTGATACAAGAGGTCCTGAAATCCGTCTGCGCGACTTTGCAGAAGGCAAAGTAGAATTAAAGGCAGGCCAGAAGTTCACTCTGACCACCGAAGAGATCATGGGTACCGCAGAGCGCGCAACCATTACCTATAAGAACCTGCCTCAGGATGTTAAGCCTGGCGATTCCATCCTGCTGGATGACGGTCTGATCGGTCTGAAGGTTGAAGAAGTGCAGGGCGACACAGAAATCGTCTGCACCGTTATGAACGACGGCCCTATCTCCAACCACAAGGGCGTTAACGTTCCCGGCGTAAAATTAAACCTGCCCTTCATCGATGAGAAGGATCACGCAGATATCGTTTATGCTTGCGAAAAGGGCTTCGATTTCATCGCAGCTTCCTTCGTAAGAAGCAAAGAAGACGTACTGCAGATCCGTGAGATCTTAAAGGAGCACAACTCCAAGATCCAGATCATCTCCAAGATCGAGAGCCTGCAGGGTATTCAGAACCTGGAAGAGATCATCGAAGTTTCCGACGGTATCATGGTAGCCCGTGGCGATATGGGTGTTGAGATCCCGATGGAAGAGGTTCCGATCATCCAGAAGAGAATCATCAAGCTGACAACTGCAGCTGGTAAGAACGTTATCACTGCTACACAGATGCTGGATTCCATGATGAAGCATCCCCGTCCGACCCGTGCAGAGGCAACCGACGTTGCAAACGCTATCTACGATGGCACAACCGGTATCATGCTTTCCGGTGAGACAGCAAACGGCGATTACCCGCTGGAAGCTGTTCAGACTATGGTTCGTATCGCAGAGCGCGCAGAAAAGGATATCGACTATGTAGGCCGTCTGCAGAAGACTGGTGCAAGACTTCCTCAGGAGCAGGATACAACCACTTCTATCTGCCACGCAACCTGCACCGTTGCTACTGACCTGAATGCAGCAGCAATCATCCCGGTATCCATGTCTGGCTTTACTTCCGGCATGGTAGCACGTTTCAAACCTAACTGCCCGATCATCGCATGCACAACCAGCCGTCTGGTATGGCGTCAGATGAACCTGCAGTGGGGCGTAACTCCTCTGCTGATCGCAGAAGAGAACACTGCAGAGGATCTGTTCCGTGAAGCAGTTAAGGCTGCAGAGAACGCAGGTCTGATCAAGAAGGGCGACAAGGTTGTCCTGACTGCAGGTATGCCTCTGGGTATCCCCGGCAGAACTAACATGCTGCGTGTTGTAGAGGTTTAATAGACAATAACATACTGCCGCACTGAAGAGGTTCAGCGCGGCAGTTCTGTTTTTACAGGAAGAAAAATTTCGGAGGAGGGGTTTTCTTTCTGTAAAAGCAGGACTGCTGCAGCTTACAGGTCCAAAGGTACAGACAAGACAGATGCAAAAATACGATACAGGGGGTACGGGTATGCAGAAAGCGAAGAAGTACGTCATGGCACTGGATCAGGGAACGACGAGTTCCCGTTGTATTTTGTTTGACAGGAGCGGAAAGGTATGCTCTGTTGCGCAGAAAGAGTTTGCACAGTATTATCCCCAGCCGGGCTGGGTAGAGCACAATCCGATGGAAATCTGGTCGTCCCAGCTTTCCGTAGCGGTCGAGGCGATGGGACAGATCGGCGCGGAGGCGGACGATATTGCGGCAATTGGCATTACGAATCAGCGTGAGACGACGATCTGTTTTTCGAAAAAGACCGGAAAACCGGTTTATCCGGCGATTGTATGGCAGTGCAGGCGGACAGCGGATAAGATCGACGCGCTCAAAAAGGACGGTTTTGACAAAGTGATCCGGGAACGGACGGGACTGATTCCGGACGCTTATTTTTCCGCAACGAAAATCTGCTGGATTCTGGAGCACGTGGAGGGCGCGCGCCAGATGGCAGAGGACGGAGAGCTTTTGTTCGGCACTGTGGACACCTGGCTGATGTGGAACCTGACCAAGGGACAGGTGTTTGCGACGGATTATACCAACGCATCCCGGACGATGCTGTTTGATATCCACAAACGGCAGTGGGATCCGGAAATTCTGGATTATTTTCAGATTCCGAAAAGCATGCTTCCGGAGGTTCTGCCGTCGAGCGGGATGTTTGGCGTGACGGAGGAATCCGTGATCGGCGGGGAAATTCCGATTGCAGGAGCTGCGGGTGACCAGCAGGCGGCGCTGTTCGGACAGTGCTGTTTTGATGCGGGCGAAGCCAAAAATACATATGGAACCGGCTGCTTCCTTTTGATGAATACGGGCGAAAAGCCGATTGAATCCCAAAACGGACTGCTGACGACGATCGCAGCGAGCGGCAAAGACGAGGTGCGTTATGCGCTGGAAGGAAGCGTTTTCGTGGCAGGCGCTGCGCTGCAGTGGCTGAGGGATGAGATGCGGATGTTAAAGAGTGCGCCGCAGTCGGAGGAATATGCGTCGGCAGTGGAGGATACCCAGGGCGTATATGTTGTGCCTGCATTTACCGGATTAGGTGCGCCTTACTGGAATCCGTATGCGCGCGGGATAGTGACCGGGCTGACGAGAGGAACTTCGAAGGAGCATTTTATCCGCGCCGTTTTGGAATCGCTTGCCTATCAGGCGGAGGAAGTCATCGAAGCGATGGAAAAGGACTCTGGAATCGAGCTGAGGGCCCTGCGTGTGGACGGCGGTGCGAGCGCTAACAACTTTTTGATGCAGTTTCAGGCGGATATGCTGCAGAAGCATGTGCTGCGCCCGGAATGTATCGAGACGACCGCACTGGGAGCCGCTTATCTGGCGGGACTTGCGGTCGGCTTCTGGAAAGATAAGGACGATATCCGAAGCAACTGGGCACTGGAGCGTACCTTTGCACCGGTAATGGAGCCCAAAGACCGCGACAGACGTTTAAAGGGCTGGAAAAAGGCAGTCCGTGCGGCGCTGTATTTCGCCAATGACGAGGAAGAGTAAAAGAAGTAAGCTGTTATGGGAAAAATCTATTATATTATGGGAAAAAGCGCCTCCGGAAAAGATACGATTTACCGGAGATTGATGGAAGATAAAACGTTTGCGTTTCACACGCTGGTGCCGTATACGACAAGACCGATGCGGAGTACGGAAGTAAACGGCAGAGATTATTTTTTTACAGACGAAGCAGGACTGTCCCGGCTGCAGGAAGCGGGCAGGGTAATCGAGCTGCGTTCGTATCAGACAGTGCATGGAATCTGGAATTATTTTACGGTAGACGACGGGCAGGTGGATCTGGCAAACGATAGCTATCTGTTGGTGGGAACGCTGGAATCCTACCGGAAAGTCCAGGCTTACTACGGTTTGGAACAGGTAATTCCGATTTATGTGGAGGTCGAGGACGGACTGAGACTGTCCCGTGCCGTTGAACGGGAACGGGCGCAGAGGGAGCCGAAGTATGCAGAGCTGTGCCGACGGTTCCTGGCGGATGAAGCGGATTTTTCCGAAGAAAAGCTTTCCGAAGCGGGAATTGTGAAAAGATTCCAAAACGACGATCTGGAACGTTGCCTGCAGGAGATTTTCAGGGAAATTACGAAATTGGAAGGAGATGAGTGACATGGCGGGATTTCAGGATATTATCGGGCAGGAACAGATCTGCGAGCATCTGCAAACTGCGCTGAAACTTCAGAAAGTATCGCATGCCTATATTATCAACGGAGAACGCAATTCCGGTAAAAAATTTATCGCGCGGATTTTCGCCATGGCGCTGCAATGTACCGGAGAGGGGGAAAAGCCCTGTCAGGTTTGCCGTTCGTGCAGACAGGCACTTTCGGAAAACCATCCGGATATTATCCGGATTACGCATGAAAAACCGAACAGCATCGGTGTAGAGGATATCCGCACGCAGGTCAATAACGATATGGGAATCAAGCCCTATCAGGGACCTTATAAGGTTTATTTGATTGAAGAGGCGGAAAAAATGACGGTTCAGGCGCAGAACGCGCTGTTAAAGACGCTGGAGGAGCCGCCGGAATACGGCGTGATTATTCTGATGACGTCGAGTCTCGAAGCACTGCTTCCAACGATCCAGAGCCGGTGCGTGCTATTGAATATGCGTCCGGTACGTGATGAGCTGGTGCAGAAATACCTGATGGAGCAGCTGCAGGTGCCGGATTACCGGGCGAAGCTGTGTACGGCGTTTGCGCGCGGGAATATCGGACAGGCAAAGCTGCTTGCATCGAGCGAGGACTTTGACCGGGTGCGGGAAGAGGCGGTGACGCTGCTCAAATATATTAACGAGATGGAAATCACGGAGCTGGCAGCAGCAGTCCGCAAGATTACGGAGTATCAGCTCGACATGACGGATTATCTGGATATCATTTCCGTCTGGTACCGCGATGTACTGATGTTCAAGGCGATGAATGACGCAAATCACTTGATTTTCCGGGAAGAAATACAGTATATTAAAAGGGTGGCTGACAGAAGCTCCTATGAAGGATTGGAAAAAATTCTGGACGCCCTTGAAAAGGCAAAGGCGAGACTGCGTGCAAATGTCAGCTTCGAACTGACGATGGAGCTTTTGTTTTTGACGATTCAGGAGAATACCTGAACATGGAGGTAGATAGATTAGATGGTAAAGGTAATTGGCGTAAGATTTCGGACAGCGGGCAAGATCTATTATTTTGATCCGCTGAACTTTCAGGTAAAAAGAGGCGACCATGTCATTGTAGAGACTGCCAGAGGGGTAGAGTACGGTACGGTAGTCGGTTCCCCCAGGGAAGTTGAGGACGACAAGGTTGTACAGCCCTTAAAGCCAGTGCTGCGCGTGGCGACAGAGCGCGACGACGAGCAGGAAGCCGGAAATAAGGCAAAAGAAAAAGAAGCGTTTAAGATCTGTCAGGAAAAAATCCGCAAGCACGGTCTGGAAATGAAGCTGATCGATGCGGAATATACCTTTGACAACAATAAGGTTCTGTTCTATTTTACGGCGGACGGACGTGTGGATTTCCGCGAGCTGGTAAAAGACCTTGCAGGCGTTTTTAAAACGAGAATCGAGCTGCGCCAGATCGGCGTGCGCGACGAGACGAAGATTTTGGGCGGAATCGGCATCTGCGGCAGAGTGCTTTGCTGTCACAGCCATCTGTCCGAGTTTATTCCGGTTTCCATCAAGATGGCGAAGGAGCAGAACCTTTCCCTGAATCCGGGCAAAATTTCCGGCGTGTGCGGAAGACTGATGTGCTGTCTGAAGCATGAGGAGGAAACCTATGAGGAATTGAACCGCCGTCTGCCCAATACCGGCGATTATGTGACAACGGACGACGGCTTAAAGGGCGAGGTTTCCTCTGTCAACGTCCTGCGCCAGCTGGTCAAGGTGCTGGTTGAGGTCAACGACGAAAAGGAACTGCGCGAATATAAGGTAGAGCAGCTGAAATTCCGCCGCAGACAGCATGGACGCGGACGCAAAAACGGTGAGGGCGACGAGAAAGAGATGAAAGAACTCGAAAAGCTCGAACGCCAGGAGAAGAAGGAAGGAAAATCAAAGCTGGATGACTGACCGGACAAATTTGTTAAAATCAGGCGAACGGATTGACGATCTGCAGAGAAACGGGCTGAAAATCATTCAGGACCCGGGGAGATTTTGCTTCGGAATGGACGCGGTGCTCCTTTCGGGTTTCGCTTCTGCAGGCATCCGGCAGGGTATGCGTGTACTGGATCTGGGAACCGGGACGGGGATTATTCCGCTGCTGCTGTCCGCAAAGACGCAGGCGGAGTCCCTGTGCGGTCTGGAGATTCAGGCAGACAGTGCGGATATGGCGAGGCGCAGCATTGCCATGAACCATCTGGAGGATCGGATTTCTGTCATACAGGGAGATATCAAAGAAGCAGATAAGCTTTTTGCGGCTGCTTCTTTTGACGTTGTAACGTCCAATCCGCCATATATGATCGGGCAGCATGGTCTGACCAATCCCGAAGCGCCGAAGGCGATTGCGAGACATGAGGTTTTATGTACCTTTGAGGATATCGCAGCGCAGACGGCGCGGCTGCTTGCACCGGGAGGAAGCTTTTATCTGGTGCATCGCCCGTTTCGGCTGGCAGAGCTGATCGTCACCCTGTCGAAATATAAGCTCGAGCCTAAAAGGATGCAGCTGGTGTATCCGTATGCCGCCCGGGAGCCGAACATGGTGCTGCTGCAGGCGGTGCGCGGCGGGAAACCGCGGATGACGGTGGAAAAGCCGCTGGTGATCTATAAAGAGCCAGGTGTGTATACAGAGGAGATCTATGGAATTTATGGGTATTAAGGGAGACCGCCCGGAGGGTGCAGCGGACGGACAGTTTTGTACCAGGCGCAAGTGCCGTCGATTGCGCTGCGGTGTTCTGGCAGCAGTGCTTGCGGCAGGGGTTTGCCTGAGCGGGTGGCCGGGGAAAAA
>ENA-ORNP01001342-ORNP01001342.1-human-gut-metagenome-genome-assembly--contig:-NODE-1342-length-25559-cov-4.761567_pt1 | contig 25559 bp, 18 predicted proteins | sample MGYA00242119_ERZ509030 | MGnify/ENA primary metagenome ERZ509030 (study PRJEB26280, sample SAMEA2338708) | human gut metagenome | biome: human gut; feature: human-associated habitat; material: faeces... | reverse complement strand
TCTGAATTAACTAATATTCCAATAATGAATATTCATAATACTTTAGTAAAATACAGTCAAAAACATAAGATTGATAATGATTTCTTTAATAGTACAGTATTATCAAAATTTTATATGAAGATAAATGATTGGAAGGCAGATAAATTATTTAAAAGATTTACATATCAAAAAACTAATTTACCAATACATCCTACATCGTTAACTACAGAAGATGGAACAATAAAGGATACAATTGTATTAGGAAATGTTGGAACATCCAGAATAGATGATGTTCCTCAGGAAAGATATTTATATGATACAATTGCATTTGATTCGGATATTGAAAAAAGTAATATATTAGAACAAATAAATGAAGTAACAGTATTTGGAAAAATACCTAAAAATAGTATAAAAATACCTGTAGCAAATGGTGGAACATATAGTCCAGATTTTATGTATTTAGTTGATAAAAAAGATGGTTCAAGTGAATTAAATTTAATTATAGAATCAAAGGATGTTGAATCTGAAAGAGATTTAAGAGGTCTGTTATTAGGGCCTGTTACAGGGCGGCCACGACGACCGTTATCAATAAGTGCGTCAACCGATTCCTGAAGCATTCTCTTTTCATTTCTTACAATGATTTCAGGAGCGCCAAGCTCAAGAAGTCTTTTAAGACGATTGTTACGGTTAATAACTCTTCTGTAAAGGTCATTAAGGTCAGATGTGGCAAATCTACCGCCGTCAAGCTGAACCATTGGGCGAATATCAGGCGGAATTACAGGAATGGCATCAAGAATCATCCATTCAAGCTTATTTCCGCTGTGATAGAAAGCATCAACCACATCAAGTCTTTTAAGAAGTCTTACTCTCTTCTGACCTGTTGCACCATCAAGTTCTGCTGTGAGTTCATCACGAAGCTGAGCAACATCAATACCCTGAAGAAGCTCTTTAATTGCTTCGGCACCCATACCTGCTTTGAAATCGTCTTCGTATCTTTCTCTCATTTCCGCATATTCTTTTTCATTAAGAATCTGCATCTTTTCAAGTGGTGTATCACCGGGATCGGTAACAATATAAAGTGCAAAATAAAGCACTTTTTCAAGGTATCTCGGGCTAATGTCGAGTACAAGACCGAGTCTGCTCGGAATACCCTTAAAATACCAAATATGTGAAACGGGAGCTGCAAGTTCTATGTGACCCATACGCTCACGTCTTACCTTGTTGCGTGTTACTTCAACGCCGCAACGTTCGCATATCTTGCCTTTGAAGCGGATTCTCTTGTACTTACCGCAAGAGCATTCCCAGTCCTTCGTAGGTCCGAATATTCTTTCGCAATACAGACCGCCTCTTTCGGGCTTCTGTGTTCTGTAGTTGATTGTTTCGGGACGCTCAACAACGCCGTAGCTCCATGCACGGATCTGATCCGGAGAAGCAAGACCGATCTTCATTGAATCAAATGTTTTATATGCCAATTTACAGACCTCAATTCTTTCTATAGAAGTTTATGTGTGTCTATACACACGCTTTCCTGTCAATGCCTATACGCTTATTCACCGTCAAAGGTGTCATCTGCGTCATTCTCGTTGAAGTCGATGTCAAAATCTTCTTCCTCGTCCTTATCGGCATAGAAATCGCTGTCTTCATCTATATCCTGTGTGATGAATCCTTCATCAAGCGAGCCTTCCTCAGCTACATAGTCGAATGTATCCTCGCCGGCTGCCTGACCGTACTCATCATCTTCTTCGTAAGTCTGCTTAAGGTCAATCTCGTTCTTGTCAGCGTCGAGAACCTTGATATCAAGACCGAGCGACTGGAGTTCCTTGAACAGAACCTTGAAGCTTTCGGGAACGCCTGCCTTAGGAACAGGATCGCCCTTTACGATTGCTTCGTAAGTCTTTACACGTCCTACGATATCGTCAGACTTGACTGTCAGGATCTCCTGCAGTGTGTAAGCCGCACCGTAAGCTTCGAGTGCCCATACTTCCATCTCACCGAAACGCTGACCGCCGAACTGAGCCTTACCGCCGAGAGGCTGCTGTGTTACAAGTGAGTAAGGACCTGTTGAACGTGCGTGGATCTTATCGTCAACGAGGTGGTGGAGCTTGAGGTAGTACATATAACCGACAGTTACGGGGCTGTCAAACTTCTCGCCTGTACGTCCGTCTGTAAGCTGTGTCTTGCAGTCCTCGCGCATGGGAATCTTGGAGAAGTCGATCTTAGCCGTATCCTTATCCTTGTAGTTTGCACGCTCTGCTTCTGCCTTTTCAAAGCAAGCTCTTATATCAGCTTCGTGAGCGCCGTCAAATACAGGGGTCATTATCTGCCAGTCAAGAGCCTTACAAGCATAACCGAGGTGTACTTCAAGTACCTGACCGATGTTCATTCGTGAAGGAACGCCGAGGGGGTTCAGTACTATATCAAGAGGAGTACCGTCGGGAAGGAAAGGCATATCTTCCTGCTTTAAAATTCGTGAAACGACACCCTTGTTACCGTGACGGCCCGCCATCTTATCGCCGACAGAAATCTTACGCTTCTGAGCTATATAGCATCTTACTACCATATTTACTCCGGGTGAAAGTTCATCACAGTTCTGTCTTGTGAACACCTTGACATCAACTATGATACCGCTTTCGCCGTGGGGTACACGGAGCGAATTATCTCTTACTTCTCTTGCCTTGTCGCCGAAGATTGCACGGAGCAGTCTTTCTTCTGCCGTAAGCTCTGTTTCACCCTTAGGCGTAACCTTACCTACCATTATATCGCCTGAGTGAACCTCAGCGCCTATGCGGATAATACCGCGCTCGTCAAGATCCTTGAGAGCGTCTTCCGATACGTTCGGGATCTCTCTTGTGATCTCTTCGGGACCAAGCTTTGTGTCACGGCATTCAAGTTCATATTCTTCAATGTGGATTGATGTGTAAACATCGTTATAAACAAGCTTCTCATTGATGAGAACAGCGTCCTCGTAGTTGTAACCTTCCCATGTCATGAAACCGATAAGAGCATTCTTACCGAGTGAAATTTCACCCTGACTTGTAGCGGGACCGTCAGCAAGAACATCGCCGACCTTTATCTCCATACCCTTTGAAACAGCAGGACGCTGGTTCACGCAGGTACCCTGGTTTGAACGCTTGAACTTGATAAGCTTGTATGCGTGTTCAACACCGCTGTTGTCTGTAACAACGATCTCGTCTGCACTGCACTTTGTTACAACGCCGTCTTCCTTGGCAACTACAACAGCACCCGAATCAACGGCTGCCTTATATTCCATACCGGTGCCTACGATAGGATTCTGCGTTACCATAAGCGGAACTGCCTGACGCTGCATGTTCGCACCCATAAGAGCACGGTTTGCGTCATCGTTCTCAAGGAACGGAATCATTGCGGTAGCTACGGAAACAACCATCTTAGGAGATACATCCATGTAGTCAACACGATCGCGGTCAACTTCAAGGATTTCCTCACGGAAACGAGCATTAACACGCTTTCTTGCAAATCTTCCCTGCTCATCAAGAGGTTCGTTTGCCTGAGCGACAACGTAGTTATCCTCCATATCGGCGGTCATATAGGTTACTTCGTCAAGTACAACACCTGTTTCCTTGTCGACCTTGCGATAAGGAGCTTCTATAAAGCCGTACTTGTTGATCTTTGCAAATGATGCCAGATAAGAAATAAGACCGATGTTAGGACCTTCAGGGGTTTCGATAGGACACATTCTGCCGTAGTGCGAATAGTGAACATCTCGTACCTCGAAACTTGCACGGTCACGCGAAAGACCGCCGGGACCGAGGGCTGAAAGTCTTCTCTTATGAGTAAGCTCTGCGAGGGGGTTATTCTGATCCATAAACTGTGAAAGCGGTGAAGAACCGAAGAACTCCTTGATAGCCGCTACAACAGGACGGATATTTATAAGAGCATTGGGAGTTATCTTGTCACCTTCCTGTGACTGAAGTCCCATACGCTCACGGATAACTCTTTCCATTCTTGCAAAGCCGATTCTGAACTGGTTCTGTAACAGTTCACCAACGCTGCGGATACGTCTGTTTCCGAGGTGGTCGATATCGTCAACTTCACCGACGCCTTCGCAAAGGTTGATGAAGTAGCTTACTGTTGCAAATATATCGTCAAGAGTGATGTGCTTTGGGATAAGGTCGTCAACTCTGTTTGAAAGCTCTTCTGTAAGCGCTTCAACATCATCGCCGCACTTGTCGAGTATCTCACGCAGTACCTTGAAGCATACCTTCTCATTGATGCCGAGAGCCTCTGCGTCGATAGATCCGGGAATATATCCTGCTATATCTACCATACCGTTGCCGAGAACCTTGGCGATCTTATCTTCAGAGAAGATCACGCACTCCATAACGCCTGCCTGCTCGATCATCTGAGCCTTTTCGGCGTTGATGAATTCGTTCTCGTCAACAAGGATCTCACCGGTTGTGGGATCAATAATCGGCTGAGCCGCCTTGTGACCTGCTATTCTTGATGCAACGCCGAGCTTCTTATTGTACTTGTAACGGCCGAACCTTGCAAGGTCATATCTCTTTGCGTCAAAGAACAGGTTATTGAGGTGTGTCTTTGCAGAATCAACCGTAGGGGGCTCACCGGGTCTTAGCTTTCTGTAGACTTCAAGAAGAGCCTCTTCTGTATTCTTGGTCGAATCCTTTTCCTGAATAGTCTGAACTATTCTGGGGTCCTCGCCGAACAGATCAATAAGATCGTCGTCACTGCTGATACCGAGCGCACGGATAAACGTCGTAGCGGGTATCTTTCTGTTCTTATCTATACGGACATAATAGATGTCATTCGAGTCCATCTCATATTCGAGCCATGCACCTCTGTTGGGGATAACAGTAGACTTGAATAACTTCTTACCCGTTTTATCGTAGTCAAAGCCATAATAAACGCCGGGGGAACGAACGAGCTGTGAAACTATTACACGCTCTGCGCCGTTGATAACGAACGTACCGCTGTCGGTCATCAGAGGGAAGTCACCCATGAATATCTCATTTTCTACAACTTCACCCGTTTCGGTATTCCTGAGCTGTGCTTTTACTCTTAAAGGTGCTGCGTAAGTCGTATCACGCTCCTTGCACTCTTCTATAGTATACTTCGGGGTCTCGTCGATACGGTAATCAACAAAGCTCAGTACCAGTTTGCCGTTAGCGTCGGTAATAGAAGAAATATCCTTGAATACTTCCTTTATACCCTCGTCCAAGAACCACTGATACGAGTCCTTCTGTATTTCAATGAGATTCGGCATTTTCTGAACTTCATTGATCTTGGAAAAACTCATACGGGTATTTCTACCCAGTTTTACCTGCTTGACATTCACCATGGGCTTTACCACTCCTTAATTTATTCGTAGGGATTTACTGCATCGGATTTTCCGCATAGGACTGAGCTTTTCGGCACTTTTCGACCCATGTAGCATTTAACCTCAACGCATATAAATCCATTATGATACATTTTAGTATTTTACCACATACGAAGGACAAAGTCAATAGAAAAATCGCTTAACTTTTGTCTTTATTCTCATTTTTCTATAGTTGTTTTGACCGAAAATATGTCAAAATGCCGATTTTGCCATATAAAATTTATATATAGATATTCCTTGTTGATATGACTAGAATATATACAAAAAAGCGGCAGACAAGATTATCCCGTCTGCCGTACTGTTATTATAGCGCTATTGTCCATAGGCAATAGGGTACGATCTCCGCTTTACAGTTCTCTGCCCCTTTTCTTTCGAGCGGATATTCCGATACACACAGTGCCGAATATCTGTGGCATCGGTGCTTATCGTTATTTTGCACAAATCCCGTATTCTCAAGATTTGTTTCATCAAAGCCATCCGCCGAAATATACCCTGTGGCAAGCAATGTACCTTTTTCACTATACACTTTTACTTCAAGAGATCCGTCAAGCACCGCTTTTCTTTCGCCGAGAACAGGAACGCTTTTCAGAAATATATCAACATATACTTCAACATTACCGCCGTATGTCAACCTGCACAACGGTTTGCCTATGTCAAGCATTGCGAACTTGCCTGCCGTATCAGAATAATCCACCGGCTTTCGGTTTATCTCATTTACCTTACGTTCCGCCATTACCTCATCAAGCTCAGTAGTATTGCTTTCGCCGCCGGTAAGCTCAGACACCGCAGATGACATATTTCCGCTGCGTTTTTCATTCCATCTCAGTATTCCGACAAGATCAAGTTCATGCCTGAGTTTCGCCGTATATTTTTCCTTGCCCGTTATGACAGCTCTTGCATATTGCATTTGTGCTTTCTGCTTCTCGACGTTTCTCACATTGTATTCATCACTGCTTCTGTCGGAAAACGCATCTGTAGAATTATCCTGCGTACAGTTGTCTGTCGATAATTCCGTTCCGGCGTTTTTTCCGTTTCTCTTTGTAACAAGAATAGTTATGAATACCTCCGATAATATTGCCAAGGATATGAACAACACCGTAAATACAATTATTTCTCCTGTATTATCAATGTAATGTGTAGCCATAAACCATCTCATATACACATTTTCTCTTTAGTACTTATAAGTTCTATTTTTATCGTTATACCGCGTAAATGTGATAAGGTCAATAATACCGTCAGGTTCTAAGTACTTTCATAAAGACTAACGACATAAGGAGATGGATTTGTGTATTTTCAGCGGTTGCGTGACCTTCGTGAGGACAAGGACTTAAATCAGACGCAGATAGCGGAAATGCTCGGCATTAAGCAGACTGTCTACTCAAGATATGAACGCGGTTTTCAGACTATTCCCGTCGAGCATTCACTGACGCTTGCCGACTTCTATGACGTATCAACCGATTATATTTTCGGAAGAACAAACAACAAAACGACGGCAAAATAAAAAGAGCAGCGACTGCATACACGGGCAGCCGCTGCTTTTTATTCGCAGTTAAAACAGTTTCAGCTAAGCGCAGGCTCTATCTCAAACCAGTCAAAGTCAAAGTCACATCCCGGAAGAAAACGGAACTCCACCTTTACCTTTCCCCTGATATCGGGAAGTCTGTGTGATACCGTGATCGGCATACCACTGCCTGGAAACTCAACTATCTCTTCGATCCTGCCATTTTCGGTATGGAAGTGAACATGGATAGAATCGTTGTCGTGGCGCGTCATACCGTGAATGCGGATAAGACTTGTTCCGTTATCAAAATCCATGTCGTCAAAGTCGAGAAATACGTTGTTGCCGATACCCTTTACGCTTGTTCCGTCTTTGGTGTAAGTATCGCCGTGGATAAGATTGCAATCGACACTGCAAAGCCGTTCATAAGCTTTCCGGCGTGGTGTGAAAAGAAAGCCGCCAAAGTCAATGCGCAGATCGGTTTTATCAAATTCAAAATAGATATCCTTTTCTCCGGTCAAGCGGCTTGACAGCTTATAATGATTGTCCTTGTAGGTCTGCCATTCAAAGTTTGCCTGATAGGTGAATTCGCCGATAAGGACAGAGTTTTCTGCACCGGGATAGCCCTCCCAGAGTCTGAAACCGAACGGGCAATCCTTGTGCCAGTTTATAATGCGGACAAGAAATTCATCTGTGCCATACTTGCCGAAATCGGTCTTTTTAAAGCCGACTATATTGTTGTCGGCAGTAATGCTTACTCCTCCGCAACGTACCTCATCCATAAGTGATATGCTATCTGAGTAAAGGCAGGCGGTAACAAACGTATAAGGGTCGAAAACCGGCTGTCCGAAGCCGTTTGCGGTAAATTCATACTCGGACAGCACCTGCGGAAATTCACTGCCGTTGTCGGCACTACAGCGAAGTCTGAACGTACCGTCGCCGTTTACATGGACTACAGCTGAAAGATTTTCACTTTCTGTAACGGTCGCAATATTGGTTTCGATCCCGCTTGCGGTTACTATGCTCCACTTCAAAGAACGGTATGTTGCATTTGACGGGAAAATTGTTGCGACAACGTTACAGTCGTTGTTGTCGGGCGTAAGCTCAATTCCGGTGCTTCTTTCAAGTTCAATTTTTCTTATCGGAACATCAGAACCTATTTTATAGTCGCCTTTGTCGGTAATATTTTCAAGCGTTGATATTCCATCTCTGATATCAGACTTTACCTTTTCAATAGTAATTACGGATTTTTCAAGTCCATTACCCTCAGCCGTTACTGTTATAACGCCATCAGAAGTATCAGCCGAGATATACGCTACCGCTTTACCCGAGAAAAGTCTGCGGTCAGCCGACTTGTAATTGTCATAGTCGGTGCTGTCGCCGTTATCAAAGCCGACAAGTCTTCCTCCGTCTACTGTAAGGAATATTCTGTCCCTTGCGTTCTCAACGGGATTTCCGTCCTTGTCAACGGTTGATATTGTAACAAAAGCCAGATCCTCGCCGTCTGCCTTTACAGTGTCACTGTATGCCAAAAGAACTATCTTTGCGCTGTCGCCGAAAGAACGCTTTACATCTTCATAAACCGTGCCGTCCATAGCGGTAGCCTTAACTCTTATCTCACCCTTTTCATAAGGGATCTGCCAGTTTACCGTGTATTCATCGGGGTGCTTTACCCCACAGCTCCTGCCGTTTACAAATAGTTCTACATCACCTATATTCGTGTATGCGACTACATCAATAAGCTGACCCTCGTTGAAATCCCAGTAAGGCATAAGATGAAGTACAGGCTTATCTGTCCAGGCAGACTGATATAAGTAGAAACTATCCTTGCGCAGTCCTGCCGTATCGATATTGCCATAGTAAGAGTTCTTGGTAGAATACGGCGACGGCTCTCCTATATAATCGCTTCCCGTCCAGATATACATTCCGGCGCAGACATCTATATCACGGTTTAAAGCTATTATCTTCTGAGCGGTATCGGCAGACGCTCCTGCACGGCAGTTGCCGAGTGATGAGCATTGCATATCGGGGTGAGTAAGGAACGCCGTACCAAGCGGAAAATGATACACTCCTCTGCTCTTTACACCCGATGTAGTTTCACTGCCGTATATCTTCCAGTCGGGATGCTCCTTGTGGTGCAGCTCGTACAGTCTTTCAAGATAGTTGTATCCCACAAGGTCGACCTGCTCTGCACAGTTCTGTGCGCCCTCCCACGGCATATAGTTTGAGCCGATTGTTGTCGGTGCATTGCAAAGCGGATCGCTCTTCCTGACTGCTGTATGAAGCATTCTCGCTACCTCACAACCACGCGGCGAAACATGAGTGTCATATATCTCGTTGCCCACGCTCCACATTATAACGCTCGGATGATTTCTGTCACGGCGTATCCACGAGGCAACGTCTTTCTCGTACCATTTATCAAAGAACCTTGCATAGTCAAACTCGGTCTTTGGGCGCTCCCACATATCAAAAGCTTCACTGTCAACCATTATGCCCATTTCATCGCAAAGCTCCATAAAAGCCTTTGCAGGCGGATTGTGAGAAGTTCTTACAGAATTTACACCCATATCAAGCATACTCTGAAGCTGTCTTCTTGCCGCCGACTTGTTGAAAGCAGCACCAAGACAGCCAAGGTCATGGTGCAGACAGACGCCGTTGAGCTTGATATGCCTGCCATTGAGATAAAAACCGCTGTCGGGCTTATATTCTATTTCACGCAGTCCGACGTTTTGTGCGCTGCTGTCGATCACCTTACCGCCATTTTTCAGGTTTACAGATAATGTAAGCAAGTTGGGACTGTCAATATCCCATATGTATTCATCGGTAAGCCGATTCAGCGATAAAGCGGTTTCAGTTACCGTTTCAGCCGGGATTTCAGCAGAATAAAGAATATCGTTATCCTTAGCAAGCGTAAATTCTATTGTTAACCCATCGGGGTTTACAACTTCTGCCGACAGCTTCACGTCAAATCCGTCCGCTGTTTTATCGGTATGGAAGTACACGCCGTCGGTCGCAAGGTAGCTCTTCTCTGTAACGATAAGATAAATGTCACGGAAAATACCCGCACCGGAATACCAGCGTGTGTTGGGACTGCGGTGTCTTACAAGTACCTTTATCTCATTTTCGCCGTCGTGGAGCTTTCCTGTCAGGTCAACCTCAAAAGTGCTGTAACCGTACTTGTTTTCGCCTGCGGCTTTGCCGTTTACATAAACGGTGCAATCCATATAAACGCCCTCAAAGTAAAGACGTACGCTCTTATCGCTTACCTTACCGAAATCATATTTCTTCACATAACGTCCGAAAGAAGTTTCATAAAGATCCTTTGCATTGCAGATAAGCCAGTCATGCGGAATGTCAATCGGCTTATAATCTGCGTTCCAATCGTTTTCAAGGCTGTCGTCCGCTTTTGTCTTTGCAAAGCTCCAGTCGTTATTAAAAAGCGTCTTCATATTCTCTCCATTTATCTCAGTACAGAACGGGAAGTTTATCCTTTGTTACGACATATTCACTGTTATACACCTTTTTAAGCTGTTCGTGCGTATTGAATTTTTCTGTAAGGCAGAACGGCTTTGACCACGTCATATATGACGACCAGCCGACCTTTTCCGATACTACCGCTTCGGGACTCGGCAACGTACCTGTTTCACCGATAATCGTTATTTTCTTCGCACTTGTAATCTCGCAGAGGTTATAATACATATCACTCTGTGAAGTATGCTCATGTTCGGGCGGGTACATATCCCTTGATATGATATCCACGACATCATCGCCCGGATAACATTCGGGAACCTGCGAGTTCCATACCCATATAAGATTGTCAAGATGAAACTTGTTCGTGTATCTGTCGTGCATAAGACGGAACAGCTTTTTTACCGTATCTGCGCCCTTTGCACCCCACCAGAACCAATCACCGTCGCCCTCGTGGAACGGCCGCCATAAAATCGGAACGCCTTTATCGCAGAAAGGCCGGAGTATCCCTGCCATTGTATCCATATCGGAAAGCAGAGCCTCGTTTTCAGGTGTGCCGTCAATCACCGCCTTGCTTGCGTCAAAGTCGGTATTCTCGCTGAAAAACGATTTTGACCTGCCGTAAAGCGGAGAGAACCAGTGCCAGCACATAGTGATAAGCCCTTTCTGCTCTGCCCACTCCCACGCTCTTTTAAGCATGCCGTAATTTTCTGTGACCTCGGTCATACATTCTTCATCGGTATCGTAATAGTTGATATTCGGCGAATATGACAGCAGTTCAAAGCCGAGAAGTGCAGGCTTTTTTCCCGTTACATCTTCTATAAGGTGAAGTTCTTCCTGTGCCATAGTCTGAGTATGTTGTCCCGTTATGATTTTTTCATATGTTATATCGGACAGGTATTTCAGTACATTGCGCACACCCTGCTGTGCGTTGGGGTTTGACGGGGTATATAGTTTATCGCTCATTAAAGCGTTCTCCTCTCGTGTAAATCTTTATGTAATCATAGCATAAAAGCCCGGCAATGGCAATAGCATTATGTGCCGATACAAGAAAAAATTTGAGCCTTGACCTGTACGGATACATTAATGCAATTCCTGCACGCGCACAACAATACCCCTTACCGGATCGCTCGCAACAAGGGGTATTCTGTACTTATTTTACTCTGATATCTCTCAGCTTTATATAGCTTTCGTCCACTTTATCAGTATATCGCTTATCACTGCCGTCAAGAATTTCAGTAATGCGCTTACAGCACTGGCTGTAGAACTCGTCTTCATAGTGTACAATATGCGCACCGCCAAGCGGGAATCTGTCATCGGCAAAAAAATGTTTTGAAACATCTATGACATAACAACAGGTCAGCCGTGCAAATTTTTCCTCGTATTCGGCAATAAAAGCTTTCTTTTCTTCAAATGTATTATCATTGTCGGGAAGAATTTCAAGCTTGTTTTCAAGCGAAATATAACGGTTTTTAAGGTCGGCTTTGATTAAAATTATATTCTTTCCGTAACGGCTCAGAACAAAATTACAGAATCTATCAAGCATTTTATCAAGATATTCACGGCTCTTTTCACAAAACAGATATGTGCTTTCACATTTATCCGCTATTGATTTATAGAAATCCGTGCGAAGAATAAAGTCGTCCACTTCAAAAAGTAAACCGCCGTAATTTTTCATATTGCAGATAATGTCGTACATATCGAGTATCAGCCAGTCGGCGGCACTGCCCGATAAAATCCGTCTGCCCTCATGCAAAAACGCTTCTTTTATAGTACGTCTGCGCCATGAACTACCGCAGAATTTGTCAGCACCGATATTGATATCAAACGGTACATCAGGCTCCCCCGACAGTAAGAACGGTTGTTTAAATATATATTTATCTACATATATCTCGCTTATATTGCGGTTTACCGTTTCTCTTGAAATACAACTGCCCCATATATCGATCACTGCAGGCTTACAGCTCTTTTTGTATTCCTCAAGTGCGTTCTTATCATCTTTTATAAGAAATATATATTCGCAGTTTTCCGTATTGGTGAATTTATAAACAGAGGTAAGCTTCTTCGCAAGCTGTTTTTTTACAAGGAAATTTTCCTCGAAAATTATCCTGATATCCTCATACCGGCAATCTGTCAGATCACCGTCGATACATACTACAGCGTTTATTGCGGATATCACCTTTTCTGCGCCGTGCATTCTGCCGAGTATGATTTTTGCGTCTTCGTATGACTTTACCTCATTTTCACGCAAAAGAGCAAGATAGGCGCTGTTCTCAGCCGTGAACTGCTTTGAAGTAAGCGCTATCAACCTGTCGGCTACATACGTTCTGTCAAGCAATTGCGACTGATACGCTCTTGCGGTCATATTATCGTAATAGCGTATAACACGGCTGAGCCACAGATTTATATCAGGTTTGTCAAAGCAGAATTTTCCCTCTGCTTCACCTCCGATCACCATATCGGTTTTAATGCGTACATCGTCATAAAACAGCGGCTCATAGGCTGTCACCATATTGCTTGCGGCGTCACCGAAATATCCGCCTGCAACGTCTATCACGACAGGCTGAAGCAGTGATATAAGATAATCTTCATACGTCCGTATGCGCTTATTGAGCGCATTCCTGTTTTTACCGTTTCTGAGCTGACCGTGCTTTGCACACATATCGCTGAAAGTCAGTCGAACGAGAATAATCCTATTCTTTGCATAATGCGAGGAAATGGTTTCAGCATACTTTTTAAGCGCCGTCTTCCATACCTTTTCATCAAAAGGCGGAGATATACGTTCAAATTTATCCTTGTTCGTATTGTAAAAATCCGAGCTTAAGAAGTTCTGTGAGGCAGTATAATAACTGTTGCCGTATTTATAACACGACACCGCCGCCATAGTATACAGGTCGATGACTATATAGTCTGCTTTGCTGTCGCTTATATAGCTGTCAAAATTCTTTGCTATATCAAGCCTGTTTCTTGCGTTTCCATATTTGCCCGAAAGCGCGCTCTTTTCGCTCATAAGCGAAACAGGCGATAATATAAGCGGTGTGTCGTCATAATTGTAACCGCTGTCGGAAAAAACTTTTCTCAGCACCGCAGAGCCCTGCAAAAGAAATTCCGGCTTACCGCAGATATCCGCACTTTCGCCGAGAATTCTGTTTATGCGTTCTCTTGCCGCCTTACGGCTTTCGGTAAGATTGCCGTTAAGCACAGTCACTGTATAACCGTCCGACGTGTCCTCGCACAGAACCGGTATACAGGTTATATCGGCTGTAATTCTGCCGTCTGTTCTTGTCAGCGTCAGGTCAACTATCGTACTCTCGCGGTTTTCACGCATTTCTTTCATAGATGACAGGAGATTACCGAGCGAATAGAAGCACATAACCTCTCTGCCGTCTGCGGTTTTTATCTTTTCGGCACACTGCATAACGTGTGGGTGCGAACCTATAATAAGGTCAGCGCCACACTGCGCCATATATTCTGCCGTTTTATGTTGCACATTGCGTACAGTTACAGAGTTCATTTTGCCCCAGTGCTGATATGCTATTATATACTCTGCACCGTCATTTTTCAGTGAATTTACAAGCTCTCTGAAACGCAAAGGCTCATATTTGCCTATAAGGTGCGGTGGGATATCTTTTTCCAGTCCGTTTGATATGGAATTTACTGCTGTAAATCCGACTTTAATTCCGTTTATATCCACAATATACGTTTCATCGTCATGCGTGCCTATATTAGCCATACCACCGTTTTTTATGCACCGGACAGTAGCTTCAAGACCTTTGAACCCCGTGTCGCAGTTATGATTGTTTGCAGTTACAAGCGCTTTAAATCCACAGTCTTTGACAGCATCAATGAACGTTGAAGGAGAATTGCAATTCGGACTTCCGCTGTCGGTTCTTATTTTCTCGTATTCATAAGGCGCACCGTCAAAGCAAGTGGTTTCAAGCACTGCAACTGAGTAATCCGCTGACTTTATCGTGCTTTTCAGCGCTTTAAATGTATCGGAAAAATCAAGCGAACGGGTCGCGGCTTTTCTTTGCTGTTCAAGCGAACACATAATATCACCGCAGAGCATAATTCTTGTTGCCAGCAAACAACGTGACATATTTCTGCCGACTGCGACCTTTACTTTAAATGTTTCGCCGTCATCGGCGGTCAGCGTTATGAAGGCAATCCCGTCCGAAATCGCGGTCACCTGTCCGCCTTTTGTCACCGTTGCAACACTTTCATCATCACAGCTGAAAACGACTGCGGGAACGATATTACGGCGTTCCCATACGATCTGTGACGTTTCGCCCCTGTCCATTGTGATCACATTCTGCGCTCTGAGGTGTTTGCATATCGGTGTAAATTCCGCAGGTCGTGACAGTTCACCTGCTATCTCCTTACCGTCACTGTAGCAGAACGCCTTTACCCTGACAAGGTACTTTCTGCCGTTGCGAAAGCCCAGTATCAGCTTGGAAAGGTTCTGCGCATAACGTGACTTTATACACTTTTCAGGCTCATCGGCATTATAGAACTGTAAAATGTAACCGTCTGCGCCGTCTACAGCCTGCCAGTCGGAACGCACAGAGCCGTCATAAGCGGTCGCAAACAGATTCTGCGGAGCTTTCAGCATAGTAGTACCTCCGTAATTACTTATTTACTACCGGTTTTCTTATTATTGAATGGGGCGGGAACTGAACGGGATAATCAAAGTACATCTTTTCTGTTGCGCGGTTTGCTATCTCGGTCTGCTCGCCCTTTGAATTTATAAGATACGGAATATCGAGCTTTACGGGCTTCTTTCCGGGTGACAGCACTTCAAGGTCATCGTGAACGGTAAAATAGTTTCTCTGTGTGATATTCACCCTGCCGTTTTCACAGCTGTCAACCACGCCGACAAAGTCACACTCACGGATATATCCGCTGTTTTCGTAATACTGGTTAGCGTCATCCTTATTGAAGTAGAAACCTGTGCAGTACTGTCTGTGACTTACCTTGTACACCTCGTCTATCGCCCACTGCGGTACAGGCTCATTATTTTTAACCGAGTCAAGTGCCGCTCTGTAGGCATTCGTAACAGTAGCTGTATAATATGCGGACTTTGCTCTGCCCTCTATCTTGAAGCTTGTAACGCCTGCGTCCTTAAGTTCTTTGAGATGTTCTATCATACACATATCCTTAGCATTAAGTATATATGAACCGCCCTCTCCCTCGGACAACTCGTAATAGTCGCCGGGACGCTTTTCTTCGACAAGATGATACTTCCATCGGCAAGGCTGAGCACACTCACCCTTGTTCGCATTTCTTCCTGTCATAAAGCTCGAAAGCAGACATCTGCCCGAGAACGACACGCACATTGCGCCGTGTACAAAAACTTCAATATCCATATCCTCGGGTATGTTGTCCCTGATACGCTTTATATTCTCTATATCGACCTCTCGGGCAAGCACTACTCGCTTTGCACCCATCTTGTACAGTTCGTTTGCGGTAACATAGTTTACAACGCCTGCCTGAGTGGAAACGTGTATTTCAAGGTCGGGCACTGTGCGCTTTATAAGTGCGATACAGCCGATATCGCTTACAATAGCGGCGTCTATACCACAGTCGTATGCTGTCTTTATAAATCCGGGAAGCAGTTCTATCTCATCGTTTGACGGAACGGTATTGCAAGTAAGGTGTACCCTTGCGCCTCTTGCGTGAGCATACTCAACGCCCTTTTTCAGCGTTTCGGGGTCGAATTTTGCAGATCCCGCCCTCATACCGAACATAGTGCTTCCAAGATATACAGCGTCACAGCCGTAATCAACGGCAGACATAAGACATTCTAAATCACCCGCAGGCGACAGTAATTCTAACATAACATTAACCTTTCATTCTGAATTATTTTACGGTTCTATTACAACATTCCGCCGCAGAAAGCTCTGCGGCGGAATGTATTCATCATGGTTTTAATCTGCTATTGCGTGGTCAAGACCGCACTTACGGAGATTTTCTTCGTGCTCTGCTATCGTTTCGGCAAAGTACATATCCGTTGTTTCGGGGTCTGCGCAGAAATAATAGTAGTTAGTTTCGGGTGCATAAAGCACAGCCTTTATCGCATCTAGACCTGGGTTGCAGATAGGTCCGACAGGAATACCGACACATTTATATGTGTTATATGCGTCAAACATCTTCTGGTCGAACTGATCTGTCGTCAGATGCGGCTTGATGTGTTCGTCAACATAATGCACGGTAACGTCCGATTCGAGATGCGGGAACGATTCTTCGTCTGCCATACGGTTGAAGAATACCGACGCAACATTGCCCATATTTGCGGTCGTGTCTGCCTCCCGCTGTGCAATCGACGCAAGCGTCATAGTTTCGTCAAGTGTAAGTCCGAGCTCGGTCATACGGTTATAATATCGTGCCGTAATCTTGTTGTTGAAGTTCTGATAGATTATATCAAGAGCGTCTGCCGCATAATCGCTTGTATCAAGCTCCTTATTATCCTCAAGTGCGGGTATAATGTAGAACTCGTATGTGTCAGGGAAGATGTAGCCCTCCATCTGATAGTACTTCAGTTTTTCGTCTTCAAGACGCTTCTGGAACTTGTAAGTGTCGCCGAGCGTCTTGCACTGCTCCATAAAGTCCTCTGCACGGCATACAAGATTATCTTCCATCATCTGTGCTATCTCATCAATAGTCATACCCTCGGTTATCTGTATTGTTACAGTCTGATTTACAGTTGAAACAGTCTGCAATGTCGAAATGAGCGAACTGTATGACATGGTGGTATCGACTGTGAATGTTCCTTTTATAAACTTGTCGCCCTTGCCGAACATATTGGTATAAAGCTTGAATACGTCCGGCATATTTATAATACCGAGGTTTGCAAGGTCCTGCGCTATTTCATCGGTAGTTGAATCTTCATTGATATGTATTTCAGCCTGGCAATAGGTCTTGCCGATACCTGTAAAGTCAAGCGCCGATTTTACTATATAAGTTGCTAAAAACGCAGAAACAGAAATTATGAATATAGACAGCAAAACGCCCGCAAGTATATGCGACATAGTTCTTCTGTGGCGGTTCTTTGCTTTTATCTTCTTATTTCTCTCTTTCTTTCTGGCAAGATATTCCTGATATTCCTCTTCGGTGACCTCATCGCTGTCTTCTGCATTGTCGTTATCACCGCTCGCATCATCATTTTCAGGTTCGCTGTCATATGACGGTTCGCTCTGCTCGACTTCACCTGTATGGAAGTCCTTCAACGAATTCATCATTATAGTGCGATCCTCTGTATTGCCGGTGTTTTCCTTGCCGCCGACTGTATCAAAAGGATTATTCTCCATTTTCGTTTCCTTTCCGTTATTCTGTAATGACGATATCGACGCATCTGTCATACTCGTCAACCGGTATATCATCGGTCATAAATTCACTGTAGCATACTCCGACAGTATAGCCTTTATATCTGCTTATGAATCTGTCATAATATCCTTTGCCGTAACCCAGTCTGTAGCCGTCATAGCTAAAACATAGCCCGGGGACTATCAGAACGCTGTTCTGTGCATTCTCGGCTTTTATTATCTCACAGTGTTGTTTTGGCTCGTCGATGCCGTACATACCCTTTTCCAGATCGTCAAATGTATGTATAACGCAGAACTCCATATTGCTGCCGTCAATACATCTCGGTACGGCAACAGTCTTTTCTGCGACGAAGCACCTCGCTATGAACTCTCTTGTACCGACTTCGCCCCTAGCCGAAACAAACGGCAATATAAGCTCTGCCGACTGCACCTTTTCAAGCTCTAAAAGCTTTTCGGTTATTGCGGAATTTTTAACAGCTGTTTCACTGTCGCTAAGCTCTTTCCGCTTTTGAAGCATAACTTTTCTGAGCAGTTTTTTCTGCTCGTTTACCGTTATCTGCACTGTAAAGCCTTAGCTATCTTCTCGGCTTTTCCTTCGCCGCAAAGCAATGCACCGAGTGCAAGTCCGAATTCTATAGCCGCACCTGCTCCCTTTGCTGTAACTATGTTATCATCTATATTTACAAGGTCGCCCGTGAACATTGCGCCCTCAAGGAATTGTTCAAAGCCGGGGAAGCAAGTTGCCTTTTTGCCTTTCAGAAGTCCCAGCTTTCCGATTATAGACGGAGCGGCACAGATAGCACCTATCGCTTTCTTATTATCGGCACAGAATTTTATTGCCGCCTGTACAACGGGGCTTTTCTCAAGATTAAGCGTTCCGGGCATACCGCCGGGGAGAACTATCATCTCGACCTTATCAGTCATAATTACGTCATTATCGGTAATATCGGCTGTAACGGAAATTCCGTGTGCGCCTGTGATCTTACCGCCGCCTACACCTACTGTAACAACTTCCTTACCGAATCTCTTTAAAATATCAATCGGGGCAATTGCCTCGGTTTCTTCAAATCCGTCAGCTAAAAATGCGTATATCATCTTGTTATCCTTTCTCAGCGTTATAGACTGCGCTGAACTTCTCTACCATAAAACACGGGCGGTATGATCTCTTCGCCTTGCGGAGGTTCTCCTCACCCATATCTTCTTCCCTGTTTATATATTCAAGTCCTTTACAGAACCTGTTTGCCATCATATAGTTAATCATCGGATATGCTCCGTCATAGTCGGTGAATGCCTTTTCAACGTGGGTCACAAACGTATCACTGCATTGCTGTTCGCCGTACGAAAACGCCTGTACCTTGCCATCGACTCTTAAGATTCCGCCGACAAGACCTAAGTCAAAGAAATGCTCAAGTCCGATTCCGACAGCGCACATTTCCTCCGATTTATCCTCGCTTTTATCGCAATCATTGCGTATGCACCATTCGAGGCTCATCTGCTTGCATTCGTCAATATTCTCCGGCGTAATATCCTCAAAGCTCCAGTTAAGCTGTTTGAAACGGTTTATATAATTACGCTTTGAATGAAGCTTCTTTCCGCCAAGCGTTGCAAGCGACTGCGACTGATACACATAGTCATACAGATCTTCGCTTGTATCGAAGGTGAACATACCGGGATAACGCTGTTCGAGCATCTGCTTGTCCTTTATATCCATACTGCAGAATTCAAACGGTATTCCCGTACTGTCACAGTAATTTTTCAGTTCTGAAAGCAGTGCGTCAGTATCGCCTTTTCCGGCGGGAAACACGAAACAGTTTCCGTGCTTTGATACATAAAAATCCTGAAAACGTCCTACAGTAATGTTGTAAACACCGCTCCACACAAAGTTGTTTGTGAAGTTATACTCACAACCTCTGTAGTCGGATAACTTTAACAGCGGATCTATCCACTGCTTGTCGCTGAGTTCTATTTTCTTTAATTCCAACACTTTATATTACCTTACTTTTGTGCCTGTCATTTACCGTAAATTATCTCAGACAATTCCTTATTTATCTTTTCGGGAGTGTAAGGATTTTTACCGTCCGAGCACGGCAGTATATACCAGCTCTTCTTGTCGGCTGTGTATAGCGCCGCTTCACGACACGCTTTTAAAAATGATATATTTCTTTCGTGAATATCCTTCTTCGCCTCATCTCCGCCGTAACGTGCGGAAAGGAGCTTTTGCGATACCTCTATCGGCATATCGAGGAATATTATCTTTTCGGGTCGTGGAATTGCGAACTTATTGTACTCGTAGTCCTCAAGCCACTCAAGGTACTCATCCCATTGGGATTTTTCCAGCTTTGCCATCTGATATATCGCATTTGAGGAGGTGTATCTTGCGGCTATTATGGTCTTGCCGGCTTTATAATCCTTTTCCCAGTCGGTCTTGTAGCTGATATAACGGTCTATCGCATAGAAACTGCCTGCCGTATATGCGCCCGTTCTGCCGTTTTCCTCGCATAATTTACCGCTGAGATAGTCCTTGATTATCTCGCCGCTTGCACTGTTGTAATTCGGGAAGCTGATGAAACGGATATTGCCGTCTGCGCTTGCTTTCAGCATCTCAAGCTGTGTACTTTTACCGCAGCCGTCAAGCCCTTCTATTACAAACAGTTTTCCGCATTTTCCGTTATTGCCGTTCATACAAACACTCTCTCATAATATAGTTTAGTTTTATTTTATCACAAAATCCGTGTCAAGTCAACTTAAAATAAACGCACAAAGTCTTTTGTGACTTTGTGCGTTAGCTTGTAGAAAAAGTATGTTTTATAAAAAGCGCTTGTCCTCAATCCCTATCCCCTTTAGGACACTCTGTTGACTTTGCTTCGTGCAAAGCTTGGTGTGTCCTTATTTCGGCGTCCTTGCCGAAAACTCCTTTCCCCTGGAAAGGGGCTATATTACTGGGGCTACCGCCCCTAGACCCTGCAAGGATGCATGCAGTCAGTCATTTGTGCCACTGCACGATGCAGTGGCACAAATGGCTGACGACCTGTACGGGGGCTCTGCCCAAAGCAAGGACGCTTTGGTTGCTTGCCAAAAGTTATAAGCAAGGACGCTTATGTCAGCTGAACCGAGCCGTTGCACGATGCAACGGCACAAACAGCTCACTTTGCAGAGATGCAAAACCAACAAAGCAAGCAACGCTCGACACCCCATTATTAAATAAACAAAAGGTTTTTAGACAGACTGACGCACAAAGTCTTTTGTGACTTTGTGCGTTTAAAATCATTATTCAGCACATTGAACGTTCAACGGTGATTACGGCATTGAGCCTGCCGTCCTTTTCCGCAATTGCGTTCTTTATCATAAGAGCAAGCTCCCCGTCCTTATATCTGAAGCCGAAAGGCGTTACCAGGTCGAAAATTACGTTTATCCTTGAAACACCGTCGGTAATGCGGAAATCGTGGATAGTAAGACTGCTGTCGATATTTTTTATTATATCAAGTACCACCTTTTTTGCCTCGTCCGCTTTCTTGTCATCCACAACGACAGGATCCATATGTATCGTAACACTGCATCTGTACTTTTCCCTGAGATCGTCCTCTATAAGATCTATAAGCTCGTGTGCAAGCATTATATCTGTTTTACTGCTTATTTCGGCATGGAGAGATATTACCATTCTGCCTACTCCGTAATCATGCACCATAAGATCGTGTACGCCGACTATACCGTCATAGCTCATTACAGTGTTTTCAATTTCCTCCACCAGTTCCTTTTTAGGCTTAGTACCAAGCAGCGGAGTAAGACTTTCCTTGAATGTGTTGAAGCCTGTGTAGAGGATAAAAAGCGCAACAACGATACCTGCATATGCATCAAGTTCAAAGCCGCTGAACAGCTGTATGAACATACAGATGATTACTACAGAGGTAGAAATACAGTCGGACAGAGAATCTGCCGCTGCGGCTTTCATTGTGGCGCTGTCTATTTTCCGACCGAGCTTTGTGTTGAACAGTGCCATCCACAGCTTCACAAGAAGCGATGCTCCAAGCACCGATACGGCAAGTATACTGAACTCTGACTTTTCAGGCGAGAAGATTTTTTCGACCGAGCTTTTACCAAGTTCAAAGCCCATCATCATTATGATAAAAGAAATTATTATGCCCGAAACGTATTCCATTCTGCCGTGACCGTAGGGGTGTTCGCTGTCCGCAGGCATTCCTGCCATTTTAAAGCCGACAAAGGTCATTATTGATGAGCCTGCGTCTGAAAGGTTATTGAATGCGTCTGCAATTACGGAGATACCGCCGGATAATATACCTGCAATCAGCTTTCCGAGAAACAAAAGTACGTTAAGTACGATACCGGTAAATGCTCCGAGATACCCGTAACGCTTTCTGACAGCGGGATCGGATGTGTTTTTGCTGTCCTTTACAAACAGTTTTATAAGCAGATTAGTCATGACTATTCCCCCATATTACACGAATACGGAGCAACATAATGCATTGCTCCGTATCGGATATCAAGTTTTAAATAAATCAGTCCTTATTGCCCATAAGCAGTACCATTACCGCCTTCTGTGCGTGGAGTCTGTTTTCAGCCTCGTCAAAGATTTCGTTTGCGTGTTCTTCAAACACCTTGGCTGTGATCTCTTCTTCTCTGTGTGCGGGCAGGCAGTGCTGTACCATAGCGTCGGGCTTAGCGACAGCCATAACCTCATCGTTTATCTGGAAGCCCTTGAATGCTTTCTTTCTGATTTCGGCTTCGCCTTCCTGACCCATAGATGCCCATACGTCTGTGTAAATGCAGTCTGCACCTTCCACAGCTTCTTTCACATCTTCTGTAAAACGGATCTTAGCTCCAGATTCTTTCGCATACTCTTCGCACTGTTTTACCAGTTCTTCATTTGGCCATAAACTCTTTGGTGCTAAGCATGTGAAATTCAATCCCATCTTACTGCATCCGATCATTAAAGAGTTGCTCATGTTATTTCTTCCGTCTCCAGCGAATACGAAGTTTAATCCTTTGATCTCTCCAAACTGTTCTCTTAATGTTAAGAAGTCCGCTAAGATCTGTGTTGGATGGTAATCATCTGTTAAACCATTCCATACTGGAACTCCACTGTATTTTGCTAATTTCTCTACGTTCTCATGTAAGAATCCACGAAATTCGATCCCGTCAAACATTCTTCCAAGAACTCTTGCTGTATCTTCTACAGATTCTTTGTGTCCTAACTGAATATCATCTTTTCCTAGATATTCTGGGTGTGCACCCTCATCAACACATCCGATCGTAAATGAACATCTTGTTCTTGTACTTGGTTTTTCAAATAAAAGAGCGATATTTTTCCCTTTTAGACTGTTTCCTGTGATCCCTTTTTTCTTATCTGCTTTTAATTTTGCTGCTAAATCTAAAAAATAACCAATTTCTTCTGGTGTAAAGTCTTTTAATGTTAAGAAACTTCTTCCCTTTAAGCTTGTCTTTGCGTCCATCTTTTGTTCCTCCATTTTGTTGTATCTTGGATGTCTCTGCCCTTTGATCCCTGGCAGACATCATATAGTTGTTATTATATAGGAATGCATCTTTGAAAACAACCCGAAACCCTTATATTTCAAGGATTTCCTTGCATTTTTTCGCAACCATTTCACCTAATTTCCTATGACTTTCTCTTGTCAGGTGGCAGGCATCGATTTCGGAAGCTTTTGCATATTTTGCTGCATCCAGAAATTCAATGTTATGAAACTTTGCCCAGTCTTCATAAATCGGTGCCAATCTCTTGGAATAACTGATCCCTCTTTCAAATCCCATCTCTTCTCCACTTGGAATCTCTGTCAGATCATCCCCAAGATGCGGTGGTGCCATTAAAAGGATCTTTGCGGATCGTCCATCTTGTCTCTTCTGTGGAGTGATCGATTTGATCATCTTGATCAGACGGTCGATCCCTTTTCCGATATCTGTTGGTGTTGCCTGAAAACGGATCTTAAGGTCATTCGTTCCAAGCATTAACACTACCAGATCGATCGGTCCGTGGCTGTGTAAACATGGATCTAAATATGTTGCACCATTTCTTCCTGGTCTTAACTCATCTTCAAAACTTGTTGTTCTGCCGTTTAATCCTTCCGGAATCACGATCGCAGAATCTTTCAGTTCCTTTTGCAAAATGGTTGTCCATCGTTCTTCATATTCATAACGGAATCCATTTTCCGGATTATAGCCATAAGTATTAGAATCTCCATAACAAACGATTGTCTTCATCTTTTATCTCCCATCAATATCAAACATGGCAAAAGCCGGAACACCTCTTCAGTGCTCCGGCATACCGCCAAGGGTTGTCATATTTTCATAAACATTTTCTGATCTTACTGTTCTTTTACAGTGTCTTGTACCTGCTCTTCGATCAGATCTGCAATATTCTTCTCATCGTCTTTGGCAACTTCTGTAATTGATTTTACAAGACCTGCCATCCCCTGAATCTCAGATGGGATAATGATCTTTGTAGCTTTTCCGTCAGCTGCTTTAGCAAATGCTTCTAAGCTCTTTAACTGGATGACTGCATCGTCAGCTTTGGCTGCCTTGATTGATTCAATACCCTGTGCATTCGCTTTCTGGATCGCACGGATCGCTTCTGCCTGACCTTCTGCTTCACGGATCGTTGCTTCTTTCTTCGCTTCCGCACGAAGGATTGCTGCTTCCTTATCTCCCTCTGCCTGAAGGACCATAGATTCTTTCTGTCCTTCTGCACGTAAGATTGCGGACTTCTTCTCACCTTCTGCGATCAGAATCGCTTCTCTTCGTTCACGTTCTGCTTTCATCTGTTTCTCCATGGCATCCTGAATGGCTGCTGGTGGAATGATGTTCTTAAGTTCCACACGGTTTACTTTGATTCCCCATGGATCTGTCGCAACGTCAAGTGTTGCTCTCATCTGTGTATTGATCGTCTCTCTGGAAGTTAATGTCTCATCTAATTCCAGATCACCGATGACATTTCGAAGTGTTGTAGCTGTCAGATTCTCGATTGCCATGATCGGGTTCTCTACACCGTAACTGTATAATTTTGGATCAGTGATCTGAAAATATACAACTGTATCGATCTGCATCGTAACGTTATCTTTTGTGATAACTGGCTGTGGTGGAAAATCCACAACTTGCTCTTTTAAGTTGACTTTTCTTGCAACACGATCAATAAATGGGACTTTGACATGAAGTCCTACAGACCATGTTCCCTGATAAGCACCCAGTCGTTCTACAACATAAGCATGTGCCTGCGGCACGATACGCACTGTGGATGAAATGATCATCGCAAGCAATGCGATAACGATAATAAATAAAATAATCGACATAATCTTATACCTCTCTTTCTACGATCAGTTTCACGCCTCGGATTTCTTTTACGATCACTTCGCTGCCTTCTGGAATGATCTCTCCAGCCTCAAAGCTTCTCGCAGTCCAATCCTGGCCATTTAACTGAACCAACCCTTTGCTTTCCATGTTATTGATCGTTTCTTTGACAAGTGCTGTCTGTCCGATCAATGCATCGGTATTCGTTTTTTGCACCTTGCTGTTTAAATATCGTTTGGCAACTGGTCTTGTCAGTGCAAACAACAGACATGTTACCACGATAAATATCAACATCTGTACCCAAAATGGAACACCAAATAGTGCTGTGATTGCTGCAACAACGGCTCCACCTGCAAACCAGATACTTGTAAGTCCAAGTGTCATGATCTCAACAAGTAAAAATACCGCGGATGCGATCAGCCAATAAACTGCATACATTTAATCCACCCCCTGTCTCTGGCGTCTTGCCTCATAAACTAAAAGGCCTGATGCCATGGCTGCATTTAATGATTCTACCTTACCACACATTGGAATCTTGATCTTCTTCTGTACTTTGTCTGTCAACTTATCCTTCGTAACACGCCATTTCCAGTTATCACCTAAG
>ENA-ORNP01001340-ORNP01001340.1-human-gut-metagenome-genome-assembly--contig:-NODE-1340-length-25577-cov-11.553091_pt1 | contig 25577 bp, 20 predicted proteins | sample MGYA00242119_ERZ509030 | MGnify/ENA primary metagenome ERZ509030 (study PRJEB26280, sample SAMEA2338708) | human gut metagenome | biome: human gut; feature: human-associated habitat; material: faeces... | reverse complement strand
GTGGCCCATTTTTCAATGAGCGCCCTGGCCCACTTTTCAATGAGTATTTACAGACTTCAACGAAGTTGTCCCTGCCGAGACCACTGAACCTACCGAACCTTCTGAAGGCGAAGGCGGTGAAACTGAAGAACCCACAGTTCCCGAATCGGGCACTTTCGCCAACAAAGGAACCACAGAAAAAGGCAAAGGCATCAACGCCGTATATTACCATGCAGCAAATGCCAAAGCTTCATACACTGGCGGTGTCACAAATCTTGTAACTTTCACCGAAAAGACTCCTGAACTTGTAGATGGTCGTGAAATTCAGACTCTTCCCACCTACGCCATCACAGTCCCCGAAGTTGCCAACGGCACTCTTACAGTAATGAACGGCGATGAGTCTCTCGCTGCAGGCATTCACAACCTCCCTGTAGGTTCTAACCTCACCATCACAGCTCAGCCGGCCGAAGGATATTTCCTCACTTTGCTCAAATACGCCGGCCAATACATAGCTTCCGGCACCACTGTCCCGGTAACCGAAGATGCTGCCATTGAGGTTGCGTTCACCAACGCTTCCTACGCTCTCACCGTAGCCGAAACCGAGGCCACATATACCCTCACTGCTCTTAACGGCACCGAACTTGACCTCGCTTCCGTACCCGAAGGCACTGAAGTACGCCTTGACATAACCGCATGGCCTGAAACCAAGACTCTCAAACAGGTTACTCTCAACGGCGAGGCTATCGCTCCGCAGGAAGACGGCTCTTACATCTTCACTGTCAATGGCGAATCCTCTCTTGCCATTGAGCTTCGCGACCTTGAGCTTTTCACCGTCACCTTCCCCGCTTCCGTTCCCAACGGCACCCTGACTGTAAAAGGCGAAAATGACACAGCCCTCAACTCCGGCGACACCGTTCTTGAAGGCTCCACCATCACCGTTGAAGCCACAGCCAATTCCGGCTATTCTGTCCTCTTCATCAAGATTAACGGTGAAAGCGTGGAATCCGGAGTTAAACACACCGTTACCGACAACGTGAACATTGAAGCTGAAATGGCTCAGGCAGTTATGTATGTCCCCGGATACCAGAAAAACGGTTCTTCCAATCACCAATACTCATTCCGCTTCAGCGAATCTGTTCTCGGCAGCCATGTAACAGGTTCTTGCGACGAGCCCGCCGAAGTTGGCACTACCGACCTCCGTGCCCGCAGCTTCACATATTCAGCTTGGGTCAAGGTCACCAATCCCTCTGTAAGAAACAGAGACCCCAAAGGCCGTATCATGGGTGACATTCAGGAAGGCATGACCGGTACCGACGGTGCTTTCTCAGTAGCCGTTGAAAATGGCAATCTCGTGCTCCGCACTCGCGTTTACAGCACATCAACCAACATGCCCGGACTCACCGCTCTTGTCACTGGCACCAAACTTGATCTGGACGAATGGGCTTTCCTCACTGTTGTTGCTGACAACGAAGCCAAAACCATTTCGCTTTACAAAAACGGCACCCTCTGCGGTTCTCTTGACACAAGCAAAGACAGCGACGGCAACGAAGCCTATGGCGTAGGTCTTCTCCCCGATGCTTCCAGCTTCTATGCATTTGATTTCACTTGCGCCGGTTACCTTGAGGAAGCTCAGGTATGGACCAAAGCCCTTACCCCCAACGAAATCAAGCGTTCCACTCGCCTCAGCAGCACCAATCATGAAGGTCTCGTTGCTCTTTTCCGTCCCCGCAAGGATGACATGGAAATGACCAACCTCGGCTCTGTTAAGGATGTTACTGCCGGCATGTATTCCGGTATGTACACTTCCAGCAGATGGGTAAATCCTACAGCTCAGTTGATTTTTGATGCGGGTCCTGCTCACGACCCCGAGCGCGTATCTGTCACACTCGTTCAGCCTTCCGACAACATCGGCACATTCGCTGTAACAGGTGAAGACAACCGTCTCATCAACGAATCCGCATACCTCTTTGAGGCTCTTAACGTGGATCTTTCCGGCATCTCAGGTGCCACCGTCAACGGCATTAAAGTTGTCACCAACGGCGTTGAGACCAAATACGCTCTGAACGAGCTGCCGTTCATCGTTGAAGGTAACTCCGAGATTTCTCTTGAATATGAGGTTATAAACACTATCACATTCTCATATACCGGCGAACATGGCAAAATCACCCTCAAAGTAAACGATGAGGAACCCGTTGAGGTTACCGAGCCTATCGACATCCCCAAGAATGCTACTCTCGTCATCACTGCCATACCTGATGAGCATTACGAACTCACCAAAGCCGACATCAATGGCGAAACCATCTACGACCTCTACAAACTTGAGGAAGAATCAACCGATGGCACTATTGACCATGACTTCTACGACAATGAATATACCTATCAGGCTGGTGTGCGCAACATTGACCTCGCCCTCACCTTCAACCTTGAAAGAGTTTGGCTCATTGCTAAAGTTGTAGATGCCGCAGGCGATGACACCGACCTCTATCCCGCTTTCTCCGACAACGAAGGAACATCAATTAACGAGGACACTCCCGCCGAAATCCAGGTACCTTACGGCACTGAAGTTTGCCTCAGCATTTGGAGCGTACCTTCCGATTCTTATGCAAGCGATGGCGACCACAACATCATCTCTAAGGTTGTGGATTATCCTTACGATGATGCTACCGGCACTTACCTTGACCCCGTAGATGTCACCTCTATGCTTGAGGAAATATCTGTCGGCACTGAAGAAGACAGAATCTACAGTCTCGGTGCTGTCACCCGCACTCACTGGTTCTTAATCTATCAGGAACTCCTCTCAGGCATAGCCACCATTGGTGCCGACAAGAATTCTCCGCTCCAGATCACCGATGGCATCATCACAATCAGCGGAGATGCTCTGATAGAAGTCACCGACATGAGCGGACGCACCATTGCTCGCGCCAACGGCTCTACGCTTGATGCCACCACTCTTGTCAAGGGCGTTTACATCGCCAAAGCCACTTTGGACAACAAGGTTTACACCCTCAAGTTCATCAAACTCTGATAACAAACCCCATGTATATCAAGAGGGCCGCGCTTCAGCGCGGCCCTCTTTGTTTATATACTATATATATACGGTGTTACTTGCGGCGTTTACCTTTGGATGAGAATCTCGACTTCTTTAGAAAATACTCATACGTTGTTTCACCGCCATCGGTAAAGTCCTCCGGCATCTCCCCTTTTGAGCCTTTCTTCTTGCGTGAGCTTGCACGCGCATAGTCTTTATGGGCATCCGCAATTTCGCTGTAGGCTTTGCGTCCCATCCATTCCGATCCGCGCAAACCTTCCACCACACGGCGCGCCTCGCCTTTGGGCACATCAAACAATGAATACCCGGGCATCAGGTCTATGCGTCCCACATCCACTCGCTTGCCTGGAACTGTGTGGTTGAGCATGTCAATCAGATTGCCGGCATAAAATCCGTCATTCTTACCGAAATTTATATACACGCGCTCCATACCTTTCTCGGCAGTGCGGCGGTCTTTCTCCTTTTCGCTTCGCGGAGCGCGTTCCGGCTTCTCCTTGCGCGGTTTTTCATCAATCAGGTCAAGCTTGGGGGCATCCTTGTAATACTCCAGCAATCGGTTGAATTCCAGAGACAGCACACGTTTCAGCAAATCTTCCTCACTCAGCCAGCTGAGCTTGCGGCTTACTCCGGGCAGATATTTCCCTATCTCAGCCTCATCCACCTCCACTTTCTCCAAGCGGTCAGCGAGGTTATACAGCTGCTTCTCAATAATATGCTCCGGTGTGGGCACCTCTTTGCGCTCAAACTTCTTGCCTATCTTCTTCTCTATTTCGCGTAGCTTGCCTTTTTCACGTGAATGGATTATGGCTATTGACACACCGGTCTTTCCGGCCCTGCCGGTACGGCCCGAACGGTGCGTATATACCGCCGTGTCATCAGGCAATCCGTAATTTATCACATGCGTCAGGTCATCCACATCAAGGCCACGTGCTGCCACATCTGTGGCCACAAGCATTCTTATCACACGGTCGCGGAATTTCTTCATCACAATATCGCGCTGCTGCTGCGACAAATCTCCATGCAATGCGTCCGCATTATACCCGTCGGCTATCAGCTTGTCCGCTATCTCCTGCGTGTCGCGGCGCGTGCGGCAGAATATTATGGCGTATATATTAGGTGTGTCATCCGCTATTCTCTTAAGTGCCAGATATTTGTCACGGGCATTCACCATATAATACACATGCTTCACATTCTCGGCTCCCTCGTTTCGGTTGCCGATAACTATCTCTACCGGATTATGCATGTATGTTTTGGCTATCTTGGCTATCTCATTAGGCATCGTGGCAGAAAACATCAATGTCTTCCTGTCCTTGGGCACATGACTGAGAATCTCGTTTATCGAATCAAGGAAACCCATGTTCAGCATCTCGTCCGCCTCATCAAGCACCACGGTATGCACATCGTCAAGATTCACCACCCCTCGCTTTATGAGGTCTATCAGTCTACCGGGCGTGGCAACAATTATCTGCACTCCTTTTTTTAACGCTCTTATCTGGCTCTCTATGCTCGACCCGCCATATACCGGAAGCACAGTTACATCAGGCATATATTTTGAAAAATCAGCAAGGTCGCTCCCTATCTGCAGACACAGCTCACGTGTTGGAGACAAAATAAGTGCTTGCGGAACATTCTTTTCCGGATCTATTCTCTGCAACAGCGGCAACCCGAATGCTGCCGTCTTGCCGGTACCGGTCTGCGCCAGAGCCACCACATCATCATCACCCTCAAGCAAGTGAGGTATCACCTGTTCCTGAACAGGCATTGGTGCTTCAAAACCCATCTCCTCTATCGCTTTTCGCAGGTCAGGGCGCACACCAAGTTCTTCAAATGTTTTCATATATCTTGTTTTGGTTTGTTTCACAAAATTGCGAATATACACAAAGATACAACAATATATCCATATTATTGGTTGAAACCCTGAAATGCATTTGTCAAACCTTGATTTTTATTTTAACTTTGCCCGTAAATATATCTGCTATGAACAAATCCATACTCACCGCAGTCATCGCCGGATTAATAGGTTATGGCTCTGCTTTTGCGCAGCTCACCGCTTCTCAGGCTTTTGTTGAGGCTCCACGCTCAGTGCTTCCCCTGTTGGACCGCAATGCGCGCCTTGACATGCTCGATTACTTCAATGGCGGCCTGACAACCAAAACCTCCAACAAACTCAATGGCTCTTCTGCCGTAACGGCGGTATCTCCCGAGCAGATAGCCGTGCAGATGACCGATGCCTCCACTTGCCACATGGCAGTGATTCCGGCTGCAAACGACACCCTCGTTGCGGTAATTACCACTATAGCCACTCCTGCACCCGACAGCAAAATGACCGTATATTCGTCTGACTTTGCGCGCGATCTCACATCATCCGTATTCTCCAAACCCACCCTCAGGGACTGGGTCACTGATGGCAGTTCGCTCGCCACTGTTGAGTCCATGGTGCCGTTTTTGCTCATCAGCTACAGCTATAATCCGGCCACTCTCACTCTCACGCTCACCAACAATACACGTTCGTTTCTTAGCGAGGATGTATATTCCATCGTTGAGCCATATCTGAAAAAAGAAATACTCTATAAGTGGAACGGCAAAAAATTTGCCAGACAATGACCTCCCATCTTTCCCTCTCCGGGCTGTGCGCCATTATCACCCGGCAGCTCAACGTACCGGCGCTGCGCGATGTGTGGGTGGTTGCAGAGCTTAGCGATGTGCGCCAGAGCGGAGGCCACTGCTACATGGAGCTTATAGAGAAGAATGCCGACACCGGACAGACCGTGGCGCGCTTGAGAGGCATCATTTGGGCCGGCACTTTTGCTCGGCTGCACGCCGATTTCTTCTCCGCCACCGGACAGCGGCTTTCAGCCGGCATGAAACTTCTTGTGCGCGGCACTCTGAGCAATCATGCCGCCTACGGACTCTCTTTTGTCATATCGGCCATTGATGCCTCTTTCACTTTGGGCGAGGCTGAGCGCAGACGCCGTGAAATTCTTGAGCGCCTCAAAAACGAGGGCGTTCTGGACCTCAATCGCACCACCCAATGGCCGCAGGTACCTTGGCGAATAGCCATAATCTCAGCTAAAGGGGCTGCCGGATATGGCGACTTCATGCATCAGCTCACTCACAATTCCTCTCATCTCAGGTTCCGCACGCGCCTGTTTGAAGCCGTTCTGCAGGGCGACCGCACGGCTCCCACTGTCATTGCTGCCCTTGACAGCATTGCGGCCGACATGGACCAATGGGACTGCGTCGTTATAATTCGCGGCGGCGGTGCCACAAGCGACCTCGCGGCTTTTGACAATTACGAGCTTGCTCTCAATGTCGCTCAGTTTCCACTGCCGGTCATAGTCGGAATTGGCCACGAACGCGATGTCACAGTACTTGACTACGTGGCCAATATGAGAGTAAAGACCCCTACTGCGGCTGCTGAATGGCTCATTGCCCGTGGCGATGAGGCTCTTGACCATCTGCGCTCTTTGGCCGATGACATTGCTCGCGCCGCCACCGACATAATATCAGGTGCCGACAAGAGACTCGCATATGCTGAAAGTCTCCTCGCTGTAGCCCCGGAAACGGCTGTTCAGAGAGCGGCCTCACAACTGCAACGCTGCACAATGGCTTTGGCCGAGACCGGTGCACGGCGCATCACCCCCGCACTGGAACGGCTTGACATCACCCAGGCATCCCTGCCCGGCATCATTGACACAAGGCTGGCTCGCGAGGACGAGCGTCTCAATTCTCGTCAGACTCTCCTGAATGCTTTGTCACCGGTAGCCACACTAAAGCGCGGTTACACCATAACTCGTGTCAACGGCAAAGCCGCCACATCCGTAGCTTCTTTGAATGTCGGAACCGAAATACAAACCATCTTTGCCGATGGATCCATCAAATCCGTAACTATCTAGCATTATGTCCAATACCCCAAAGTTTACTCCCGTCAAAGATCTTAGCTACACTCAGGCAGTAACCGAACTTGAATCCATTCTCCGTTCCATGCAGGGCGACGGATGCAGCATCGACTCACTGACAGCCTACACCCGCAGAGCCACCGAACTTCTGCGCGAATGTCGCAGCAGGCTCGTGGCCACCGATCAGGAATTAAAAGCCATAATAGCCGACCTCGACAAATAGCCCTTTAACGGGTATAGAACTCTATCAGACGCTCAAGCGCGGCACTGCATGCCGCACAGAATTTCGGATAGGTATTGTTGCGCATACGGCATTCATCGGCAGGACGGTACACCCCTTTGGCACTGTACCCTCCCCCTTCAAACACGCCTATGGCATATTTGTCCGCATCCTCTTTTGGTGTTGGCACCGGGGTGCCTTCCGGCAATAGTTTCTTCCATTTGCTGTCAAAATCCACCAGTGTGGTTATATTCGGCTCCCATGGCTCCACATCATGCGGATAAGCGTCTTCCATCACATCCCCTTCGTAAAAATACTCGTCGCCCAACCCGCCGAAACTGTGGCCGAACTCATGCACGCACACCGGCTTGAATGTGGAATGGCGCGATGATGTCAACATATAACTGTTGTATATCCCACCCCCGCCATACTCCTCGGTGTTGGCAAGAATTATTATATGTTCATAAGGCACTGACGCCAATGCGTCATGCACATCCTGCAGCCGGTCGGTTGTCAGATACCTGTCGGAATAGAATGTTGAGAAATGTGATGAAAAAGGCGTGTTTTTCCATTCTCCTATTCGGGGCACGCTCACACCCGAATCCTCCGACGGCACCCACACCGCCACAAAATTCCATTTTTCAGGATGCTTGTTAAATGGCTCATAGCGCAGTATTTCATCCGCTGCCGTCTGGGCATGCACATAAAAACTGTCCTTTTCAGCCTCGGTATATCCTTCCGGCAGAATAGCAACATCTATGGCATGGGCCACATCGCCCCCTTTATGAAGATACCGGTGCTCCACATTCTTGCCGCCGCGTTTCTCCACAAGCACATCCCCGGGCTTATACCGGTGCTCCATCCTTGCTATGGGGCGAAAACGCGCATCCGTAAGCTCCACACTCACCACAGCCTCGGCTTTGGGCAGCGGCACAAGAAAACTGTTCTGGAACGCTCTCGCACGCTCATTTCGTTCTTCAGTTTCAAGCCATTCCTTAAATAGCGATGAAAATGAATTCCTATATATCGTGTCTCCCGAGGCAGCATCTATCACGCTTATCATACCAGTCGTGGCATACGGCACCTCTGTCAGATAATTTCTGCGGCCTGCCCAGCCCGGCATCTTCACCTGCTTGTCAAGCTGCACCGATACCCTCTCGGCATCAGCACCAAACACATAATCCAACCGCAGTGTGGAATCCGAAAAACATTCATCAAACACTACCTGCCCGTATGCGCTCACGCTCGCAAGCATAAGCATCACGCTCATTACAATCGGTCTCATTTCACCTGCATATTTATTGATAGCATATTTCATTGAAGTGCAAATATACACAATTTTTGGCAACGCATTATCGTTATTAGCGTGTGAACATCTACGACATACGACGTTACGGCACCTTGATTTTTCTGCTCATTGCCTTGGCAGTGGTCAGTGTGTTTCTGTACTATTCCAACTCTCTTGTCAAGGATCTTGCCACTCAGGAACGTGCCAGAATGCAGATTTGGGCCGATGCCACCAAAGAAATAGCCACCATCGGTTATTCCGACATTGACGGCTCTCACATCGATTTTCTCCTCGGCATAATCGAAGGCAACACCAACATCCCCGTTCTTCTCACCGATGATGCCGACAACATCATAATGCACCGCAATTTCCGCCTGCCGGAGCCGGTGGACTCTATGCGCCCGCTGTACATAAGCGAAATCAACGCCGAGTTTCTTTACGACAAACTCAATCAGCTGCGGGGCACACCCAATGTCATCCACATAGTCATTGAGCCGGGCAACACTCAGCATCTTTATTATGAGGATTCCAATCTGCTGAAAAGTCTCAGCCTGTACCCTTACATTCAGCTGCTCGTGATGATAGCTTTCATTATGGTGGTGTACTTCGCTGTCACATCTCTCAAAAAAGCTGAGCAAAACAAAGTTTGGGTCGGTCTTTCCAAGGAAACTGCCCACCAGCTCGGTACACCCATATCATCTCTCATGGCTTGGATGGAGCTTCTTGAAGGCATGGGGGTGGACCCCGAGGTGGTCCACGAAATGGACAAGGATGTCAAGCGGCTCAGCACCATTGCGTCACGATTCTCCAAAATCGGTTCCCGGCCTGCCATGGAGCCGGACGACCTTAACTCGCTCATCCAACGCTCCGTTGACTACATGACAAGCCGCATCTCAAGCCGGGTTAAGCTCTGGGTATCCCCTTGTCCACAGCCGTTGCCGGTCAATGTGTCCGCGCCTTTGGTTGAATGGGTTATGGAAAACCTCATCAAAAACGCTGTGGATGCCATGGAAGGCTCCGGCGAAATCCACATCATAACACTCATTGACAAACAGATGGCTGTTGCTGAAATCAGCGACACCGGCAAAGGCATGAGCCGCAAGCATTTCAAAACCGTATTCAATCCCGGTTTTACCACCAAAAAACGCGGTTGGGGGCTTGGACTGACTCTTGCCAAACGTATCGTTGAGCAGTATCACCGTGGCAAGATATTTGTCAAAGACTCCGAACCGGGCCGTGGCACGACTTTCCGCGTGGAATTTCCGCTCAGCACCACTTCCACCCACGACAAATGAAGCAATTGTTCATTACCGATCTTGACGGCACTTTTCTCACTCCGCAAGGAGTGGTGAGTGACGAATCCGCCCGCATCATTTCGCAACTCTCATCCCGGGGTGTTCCCATTACTGTAGCCACGGCCCGCACACCGGCCACCGTTGAGCCGCTGCTGTCTCACACCCTCACCAATCTGCCGGCCATAGTGCTCACCGGTGCCGCTCTGTGGGACCGCAAATCACATCAATACCTTAACACACATTTCTTTCCGCACCGGCTTGCCGTTTCCGCGTGGCGCTGCTGTTTGGACCACGGCATTCGCCCTTTTATATATATGCTCGGCAACGACAGCACCACTCTTCACACTTACTTTTGTGGCTTTCCCACCCCCATGGAGCAGGAGTTCATCAATGCCCGCACCGGAAGCCCCTTCAAGCAAATTCATGTCACTGACCGTCCTGTCACCCCCGACAGTCGCACCATGCTTATGTTCGCTATCGGGTCTCAGAGCACCATCACTGCTGCCGCCTCTGAACTGCGGGCCATGGGATGCACCGTCAGCGCATATCCCGACACCTACACCACCAACAATTTCTTTATAGAGATATTCGCACCCGGTGTGTCTAAAGCATCAGCTGTCACTCAGCTCAAAAACATGCTTGGAGCTGAAAAAGTAACCGTATTCGGCGATAATCTCAACGACCTTCCCATGATGCACGCAGCCGACACTGCCGTGGCTGTGGCAAATGCCCTGCCGGAGGTACGGCAACAGGCTGATGTTGTCATTGGTCCCAACACGGACAATTCTGTTGCACATTATATATTAGAACAAACTCGCCAGCACATCAAGGCTTTTTAATCCTCCCATTCCGGCATAGTGCAGCGAATAGTATCGCATCACCTCTCCCAGTATCTGATGACGCTGATTCCGATTCAGCTTGAACCTGTGCATATTGGCAAATGTCATTCTGCTCATCATGTACCCCGCCTCACTGTCGCCGGGTGTCAGGTAGTGCCTGTGCATCGGCGCTGAATAGCGAAACACTGCGTCAAGCATGTCAAATACCTTCCCCTTTTCCCAGCTCTCCCAGTCCGGCTCTATCCCTATGAACCGGCAAAGTCGGAGCAAAAAGCATATATGAAAATTCGCAATCCTGTTGCCGGGCAATGCCTCCAGAGCCTCTATCGCGCCGCGCACATAACCCCACAACCCCTCATCTGCCTGACCCTCTCTCAGCACAAGGCCGAGAAACTCGGCAAGAAACGATGCCATTGCATTCTTAAGCGGATTGGTACGCACACTGCTTAGCGGAACAATCGCTCTTGGGTCGCGCATGCCATGAATGGTGCGTCCGGGGCGCATATCCGCCACACACTCCACCAGCCCTAACGGCATTAGCAATGCCCGCCGGCGGGTTGCCTCCCTTCCGTTCCCGGCCGGAATCACAAACGACATACGGCCGCCCTCTCGCGAATAAGCCCCGAGTATTGCGGAATTGTCCGAGTAGCGCGTGGTTCTCAACGCAATTATTTCCATAGGTACAAGCATGATACAAAGGTCACTTTTTTTCGCGATTTTTCAAAAAAATTTGTGCGATTAAAAAAAAGTGCCTATATTTGCACTCGCTTTAGCAATTGGCCCATTCGTCTATCGGCTAGGACGCAAGATTTTCATTCTTGAAAGAGGAGTTCGATTCTCCTATGGGCTACAATCTTCTCTCTGATGCACTGACCTCCAGGTCGGTGCATTGATTTTATACCCATTAAACATGACTCACCACATCCCTTCCGATATATGGCTCCTCCTTGACGAAGAAGCCTCACGTATCAACTCTCCGGCTTTCATCGCCAACGACCCCGTACAGTTCCCCCGACGGTTCTCATCCATTCAGGACATTGAAATCGCATCCCTGCTCGCTGCCACTATAGCATGGGGCAACCGCAAGATGATTTGCCGAAACGCCGACAAGATGCTTGCTCTCATGGACAATCAGCCCTACAACTTTGTCATGGATGGTGCCTACGAGGATATTCCCGACATTAACATCCACCGCACTTTTTTTGCTCGCAACCTGAGGCATTTTCTGCGGGGGCTGCACTCCATTTACCGCAAATACTCCTCCCTTAACGACTTTGCCGCAGCCAAAGGCATACAGCATACTGATCTCCCGGCATGGCATCTCGTAGAGCAACTCAATGCCGAACTCTGCGAGGCCAACCACGGCACATCCGATTCCCGCTGCCTTCCTCTCAACCTCAAGACCACGGCTCTCAAGCGTGTCAACATGGCTCTAAGATGGCTTGTGCGCAACGACGGCATCGTGGATCTCGGGGTGTGGAATGTGCTCAATCCTTCTCAGCTTTTCATCCCTCTGGATGTTCATGTCGGCAATACAGCCCGTTCTCTTGAGCTTATAACACGCAAAGCCAACGACAAACGCACCGCCATTGAACTCACGGAAATACTGCGCACCCGCCGCCCTGACGACCCGGTATGGTACGATTACGCCCTTTTCGGCATCGGAGTGGCAAACCCCGTGAGCGACACTGACCAAAACATTTAGCATATTTTTGCGTTATTATTGCATCAACATTTGTAATTTTGAAACACAGAAAAAAATCATTCATCATGAAAAAGATTCTTGCTCTTTGCTTCATTCTAATGCTTCCCGTATTGGCAGTTGCTGCCGATAAAGCCCAGATAAAATTTGACTCCATACGTCACGATTTCGGAACCATCAAGGCCGATGGCGGTACCGTCACAGCCGAATATCGCTACACCAACACTGGCTCAGTGCCATTGGTAATTGACTATGTGGGCAATGGCGGATGCGGATGCACCAAACCGTCCTACCCCAAAGAGCCTCTTGCCCCAGGCAAATCTGCTGTCATAAAAATACATTTCAACCCCTCAGGCCGTGCCGGACAAGAAGTGAACCGCGAAATAAAAATCAAGGCCAACACACATCCGCGTGTCAGCAAAATTTATTTCACCGCTGCCATAATCTGATTGCCTCATGCGCCGACTCCTAACTTCCGCATTCATTCTTGCCGCACTTCCGCTGGTCGCACAAGTCGTATGGTTGCAGCCCGACCATGATTTCGGCTCGTTTCATGAAGACATGGGCATCGTCACATGCACTTTCATGGGTGTCAACACCGGGTCTCAGCCCGCTTCACTGATTGATGTCCGAGCCAATTGTGGGTGTACCACACCCATCTACAGCCATAATCCCGTAGAGCCCGGCGACACCATCAAAATCAAAGTTGGCTATAACCCTTCAGGCCGTCCCGGTAAATTTTCCAAAGCCATTTATGCCACTACCGACGATGGGGTCAAAACCACTTTCCACATCAAAGGCACTGTTATTGGCGCATCCAACACTCTCGCCTCTCGGTTTCCCGTTGATGCGGCACCGGCACGCCTAAGCAACTCTATCTTGCCGTTCGGCAAGCTTCTCAAAGGCCATTCGGGTGCGCAGACTCTTAAAATATACAATGCCTCTTCCTCTCCCATCACTCCTTCTATCATCTCTTCTCCCAAACATCTGCACGCAATCATTGAGCCTGCCGTTATTCCGGCCGGCGACCAAGGTATAATATCCGTCACGGCCTATCCTGACCAGACCCAAGCATGGGGCCTTACCACCGACACGCTGTTGCTCCGCCCTGACAGCAACGCCGCGACAACCGTACCCCTCACAACCGTAATGATTATTGAGGAGGATTTCTCCGCTCTCACCCCGCAGCAACTGACCAAAGCCCCGGCACTGAAACTCAGCGCCGACCTCATTGATCTGGCTCAAATCAGCACACTCCCGGAGGTAATAAAACGCTCCGTCACATTCACCAACACCGGCAAATCCCCTCTCTTGATACGCAGCATCTCCACCCCCGACCGTGCTATTTCGTTCTCTCCCTACCCCATGAAACCGATTAAGCCTGGCAAAAAAGCCACTCTCGACATTTACATCCATAAAGATGCCTTGTCAGGACGGCCCATGCTCAATTCCCGCATCACCATAATCACCAACTCTCCTGCGCGTCCCACTGAAATCATACGTGTTACAGGCGAACTCTAACCCCTCATCAACCTGCACCCATGAAACATATTGAAAACAGCCACGAATATTCTGGCCTTGCTGTCAATTCCGGCGTAAGTCAACCGCCTTCCGTCAACCCATATATGCAGCGGCGCAAACGCAAACCTCTCCCGTCTTCATCCGAGCTCGTTGAGGGTATTCTCAAGGGCGATGTCACAATGCTGTCTCGCGCTGTCACTCTTGTGGAAAGTCTCTCGCCTTCACATCAGGCCGTGGCTCAGGAAGTAATTGAAAAATGTCTCCCGTATTCCGGCAACTCTCGGCGAATAGGCATAACAGGTGTCCCCGGTGCCGGGAAAAGCACTTCCATTGATGTTTTTGGCCTTCATGTGCTCAAGGACGGCGGCAAACTCGCCGTGCTCGCCATTGACCCGTCAAGCGAACGCACCAAAGGCAGCATCCTTGGCGACAAAACCCGCATGGAAAAACTCGCCGTTCACCCCAATGCGTTCATACGCCCCAGCCCGTCAGCCGGTTCTCTCGGTGGTGTCGCACGCAAAACACGTGAAACCATCGTGCTTTGCGAAGCCGCCGGCTTCAACAATATTTTTGTTGAAACCGTGGGAGTGGGTCAAAGCGAAACCGCTGTACATTCCATGGTCGATTTCTTTCTGCTGATTCAGCTTGCCGGCACCGGCGATGAATTGCAGGGCATCAAACGCGGCATCATGGAAATGGCCGACGGCATAGTCATCAACAAAGCCGACGGTGAAAACATCAAACCCGCACAATTGGCTCAGGCTCAGTTCCGCAGCGCATTGCAACTCTTGCCCCCCACCGCCTCCGGCTGGAAACCCGAAGTTCTAACCTACTCCGGCTACTTTGAACTCGGCATACCCGAAGTTTGGGATATGGTTGACCGCTATTTTGACTTCGTCACTGCCAACGGCTATTTTGACATCAAACGCCGGCAGCAGGCTCGTTACTGGATGCTTGAAACCATTGATGAGCAACTGCGCAACCATTTCTACCACAACCCCGACATCGCCGCGATGCTTGCTGAAAAAGAGCAGCTTGTACTCTCCAACAAACTCAGCTCCTTTATCGCTGCACGCGATGTACTTCAAGCCTATTTCTCCCAAAAATAACATTTATGGATGCCTCCGCACATCTGCAGTTCAAGCCCCTCACCGTTGACGACATACATTGGGTAAAACAATTTCTTGTGCACAATCCTTCGCGCACTTGCGACATGACCGTCGGAGGCATTTTCCTTTGGGCTGACTACTTTCACTACTCCGCCGCTGTGCATCGCAACACTCTCTTCATTCTCGGTGTCACGGAGGACAACACCGCCATCCCGGCATTCTCTATCCCTGTCGGAGAGCTCCCGCTTTCTGATTCGGTAAGCATACTCCGCGAGTATTGCCACACACACAACATTCCTCTGACATTCTCTGCCGTGCCACAAAGCATGGTTGACCCCTTGCTGCAGCTTGGGGCAACCAATGTGTCCGAACTGACCGATTGGGCCGACTATCTTTATGATGCCAATGCCTTGGCAACTTTCGCCGGCAAAAAGCTGATGAAAAAGCGCAACCATGTCAACCGATTCATGGCCGACCATCCTGATGCCGTGTTCGCGCCTCTCACCCCCGAGAGCATTCCCTTGATTTTAGAGTTCTACAACCATCAGCCTTTACCACAGGGCAAATCCGAAACAGCTTGGTTTGACCGGCGCGAAACCATTGACATGCTCCACCACCTGTCGCAATTCGGCTTCTACGGTGCCATGCTTTCCACGCCCGAGCAAGGGGTGGTGGCATTCACTCTTGGATAAATAATTGACGACACATTATATGTCCATATTGAAAAAATGAACCATTCCGTCACAGGCTCCGGGGAAACCATTTGCCGCAACTTCGCTGCCCTCATGCTCCGCAACAATCCCGCATTGCGGTTCATAAACCGCGAGGATGCTTCCGGTGACGAAGGATTACGGCGCGCAAAGCTTGCCTACAACCCCGTTGACATACTGCCAAAATTCAACGTACAGTTCTGACATCAGCTCACATAGAGCAATATAAATGCCCCCGGGTCATGTGATTGACCCGGGGGCATCCTTACTATAATTGGTGTCTTATTTTATCACAATCTTGGCGACTATCGGTTTTCCTGAAACAGTAGCCAGCTTAATTATATACACACCCTTCGCCATTGAAGAAAGATCCATTGTCTCTATTGGCTCTTCCCATGCTTTCATTTGCATGCCGGCAATATTGTAAATTGCTGCGCCATTGTATTCGCCATTGACATGCAGCTTGTTGTCGGCCACGTAAATATGCAGGTCATCCACATGTGCCCCATTGATTGCGCTGGTGCTCACGGTGAATGGCACTGAAAGTGCCTCAGACTCGCCGGACTTATACACCTTAGTTACGCTTGCGGTATGATCGCCAAGTTCAAGTTCCGATGTATCAAGCAAATAGTTGGTGTCATCCTGAGTGCTTACGAGTACGCCGTCAATATAAACATTGTATCCGGCAAAGTCACCGTATGACTGAAGCTCACCCGAGTGTTTGATACCGCTCTTGATGGTTATGTCATCTACCAGAAGCATGAACACATCATCCGAGTGGCTGTTGAGCACCACATACTTCGCTTCTTTGGGTATATCATACTCATAATGCATGTATATACCTTCAGGCACGCTTATATAACCGTCTGTCACATATTCAAAGCTGCCGAGTTCCGAATCAGTTGTTGAATATCCTACTCTGAAGCTTTCCAGTCTGTCTTCCTGACTCTGGTAGGTACGGGCATAGAATCCGAATTTGAAATCCTTATGGTATGACAATTCCGGTGAAATCAGGTAATCATCGCTCAGACGCGCTGTTGCCTCACCGTCACCGTCATCATCAGAGCCGCCCATCAAAGAAGAACGTGATGCTATGAATGCCAGTTCACGCATTCCGCTGTGAGCCGTATTTATGGTAAGACTCGGTTCTGTAGCATGTCCGTTCATTATAATTGCACCCATCGGGCTGCCCATTCCGGGGAAAGTAGTGGCATTGAAAGAATAGGTGGAGAAACCGTCATTATCCACGCATTTCCATCCTATCTTACCGGTAGGATTGATTTCAAAGTCTGCGTAAGCCTCCTCATCCTCAAATCCGTCCTCTATGTCGGCAAACAGGTTCCACATAATCAGTTTCTCAGAACTGTTCTCTGTATCTGCAATGTCGATATTGATTACCGGAGCCAAAATCTGCACAAGCTCAATATCCTTTTCATAGCTCTCATTCTCCGTGAAGTCCACGGTTTGAGGCTCATAGCTGAATCCCGGCTGCTTTACGCTCAGCACATATTCAGCCTTCCATATCTTGTCAAACACTGCCTTGTTATCTTCATCCACTGCCACGCTATACGTGTTTCCGTCAGGGCTTTCAAGCTTCACTACCGCGCCTACGGCATCCTGTGCCACAGAATTGGTGGTTACGCGGATCACAGCTGATGTGCTTTGCTGGCTGAACACCACATTTGAAATTGCAGCTTCTGACGTCATGTTGCCAACGGGATACACAGCCTCCACGGCATAATAATAATTCCCGCGTGACAATTCGCCGAAACCGGTGTCGTCATACTCTTTCCCGGTCACGCCTTCGGCAATCTTCTGCCATTTCGTGGCATCGGCCATATCCTGTTCCTCGAATCTGAACACATCATAATTGATTGAGGGTGTGAATTCCGGCTGCTCATATGACTCTCCCTCGGCACGTATCATCAATGCGCCTGTCCAGTTCAGGTCCTCAAAATATCTGTACGCATCGGTTGCTAAAATGAAGTTGCTGAACAACTGCGTCTTGCCGCCTACTGTTTCAGGATTTGAGTCTTTTGCAAGAGCTATGAATCCGCTTCCGCTGAAAGCCACCATAAATCCGTTGGGACAGAACAGCGGTTTGTCAAGAGTATGTGACGACCACGCACCGCCTGTTGATATTACATTCTCTTTTGAATACAGAACTTCGCCAGTAGGCTCGCCGTTCTCATCCACCCCGAGTATGAATATGTTCACATCCTGACATCTGTTGGCCATCTCTATAGTGTACCACTTCACTTCGTGTACCGTCATTGGCTCTCTGAATATTGAACCGAAAATATGTGATTCCTCATGACCGTCCGAGAATCCCATAGGCGATGACGGATCATCATTGTCATATTTCAGCTCTGTCATATCTACCGGAGCATGCCACTCTATGTGGGCTGTCGTTTTGTCCGTCGCTTCGGCGGTCACGTCACATGGCGGCAGATTCAGATACTTCAAGCTGAAATCCTTGCTGTTTTCTCCGTAGCTGTAAATATATGCGGTGGCTGTAACTTTTTCAAAATTGTTCTTCTTTACATCCACCTTGTATTGTGCGGAATACCCGTCCACATACACCTTTTCAAATATGTATTTACCCTGAGCATCAGTATAAGTGCGGTATTTCCCATACCCGTCAAGACTTACCGACGCACCTGCCACAGGCGAGCCGTTTATATCTTTCACATAGCCCGAAAAAGCTGCCTGCGTCATGGCATACATGGTTATGTCCGCAGTCGTTGTGTTTTCAGGGGTTACGGTCACTCTCTGGTTTGTCACCTTATTATATCCGAAAAGTTCTGCCGACAGATTGTAATCACCCTGAGGTATCTCGCTGAAACTGTATGCGCCGTTTGCGTCACTTACCGTTTCTTTTGACACAATTCCGTCAAGTGTCACTTTCGCGTCCTTCAATACAGTGCCGTCGCTCGACTTCACCACACCGGCAATATTGCCGTTGACAATGGTGCTGACAGAAAAATTCTTGACCGTCACCAGCATTGTATTCGTGGCCTCGGTATAATAACGGAGTCCGATGTAATAATCCCCTTCCGGTATCTCACTCATCAGCACTGACACCTTATAGCCGTAGTAACCCGTAACTTGCGGAATAGTAATCTCCTGCAAGATTGTGGTCTGTGACTCCGGATCAGGCTGTGTACCCATGGTTACCTGCATTTTCTCCACGCAATAATAAGCGGTGTAAGCCATAAACGAAAGCTCATATCGGCCTCCGTTTTCAAAATGAATAGCCGGTGATACCAGCCAGTTATCAGTAGCAGCAAAATTGGCGCTGGGCTTGGATTGCGCTCCCCAGCCTCCCATAGCAGCCTCGCCGTACGACCAGCATTCCTCGTCGTCGTCACGGTTAAAGGTGCTCCAACTATCTAAATCACTGACATCTTCAAATGTGCAGGCATAAGGAATACTCTCTGCCGCATCCACTTTAACAATAAAGCAAAATGCCATTAAAAGCACTGTTGCCAATAACTTTTTCATAGTCTGTATTTGATTTTAGTTACAGCCTGCAAATATACAATATCTTTTTAATCTACATTTAATTTTATTCAATCTTATTGACATTTTATTTTTCTTCAAAACTTATTTGGTTATAATGACTATTATCATTACCTTTGTGCCGCAATCAAAAAAAGTGGACAAATTTGGCTGCTTGCAACCACTTACAAAAAAAATGCTAAAACCGCACACTTCCTGTCATTTTTTGATATGACAGTCTATATATAGATGTGGCTTTAGCATGACGATGCGGAAGCCATTTATTTTTTTTGTCCGCCTTAATTAAACATCTTGAATTTTAACATTCTTGTAATTATGGCTCAAACAAGCAACTATCTCTTCACATCCGAATCCGTTTCCGAAGGCCATCCCGACAAGGTGGCAGACCAGATTTCCGATGCCGTACTTGATGAATTTCTCGCTTACGACCCCTCTTCCAAAGTGGCATGCGAAACCCTTGTCACTACAGGACAAGTAGTAGTGGCCGGCGAAGTAAAAAGCCGATCCTATGTTGACCTTATGGATGTCACACGCCGTGTCATCAAGCGCATTGGCTACGACCGCAGCGACCTGAAATTCGATGCCGAGGCTTGCGGCGTATTATCCGCTCTCCACGAGCAAAGTCAGGACATAAACCGTGGCGTTGAACGTGCCGACGCTCAGGAACAGGGTGCAGGCGATCAGGGAATGATGTTCGGATACGCATGCAACGAAACCGACAACTTCATGCCCGTAGCTCTTGACCTGAGTCATCAGCTCTTGCGTGAGCTTGCCGAGATTCGCCGTGATGCCAACGAAATGACATATATCGACGATAACGGGGAACGGCGCAGCTACCTCCGCCCCGACTCCAAGAGTCAGGTGACTGTGGAATACACCAACGACGGATACCCCGTGCGCGTGCACACAATCGTTATATCTACACAGCACGATGAGTTCATCCTGCCCGGAGCCAACATGACTCAGGAGCAGGCCGACCTTGAAATGCAGCGGATCATAACCAACGATGTGCGTGAAGTCCTCATCCCGCGCCTCAAAGCCAAGCTCCCCCAAAAAGTGGCACAGCTTATTGACGACGATTACAAACTTTATGTCAACCCCACCGGCAAATTCGTAATCGGCGGCCCTCACGGCGACACCGGTCTTACAGGCCGCAAAATCATTGTTGACACCTACGGCGGTCGCGGTGCTCACGGCGGCGGCGCATTCTCCGGCAAGGACCCTTCAAAAGTTGACCGTTCTGCCGCTTATGCCGCACGCCATATTGCACGCAATTTGGTGGAAGCAGGAGTTGCCGACCGCGCACTCGTTCAGGTGGCATACGCCATAGGTGTAGCTCAACCGGTAAGTCTTTATGTCAACACCGAGGGCACCGCAAAAGTGCCTATGAGCGATGCTGAAATCTCGCGCATTGTTGCCGAAAATGTTGACATGCGGCCCGCGGCAATTGAAAAACGCCTCAAGCTCCGCAACCCCATCTATGAGGAAACTGCCTCCTACGGGCACATGGGCCGTACCCCGCAAGTGGTCACAAAAACCTTCCATTCACGCTACGAAGGTACTCGCAACATAGAAGTGGAGCTATTCACATGGGAGAAAAACGACCTTGTACCATTGTTCAAATCCCTTTTCAACATCAAATAATCTGCTTGATTTTGTCTCCACAACACCCTGTAGCACCCTAAATTTGCCTTGAAACCCTCACTCGCTGTCAAAATATTTTGAATGGTGAGGAAAAAATAGTATCTTTGTGCGCTTATTGCCTTAAGCTACCATTGCTCAGGACAATAAGCGCACAAACCTTAGATTGAGAAAAAACAAAAAAACAAAAAAATCATATTTAACTAAATGGCAACATTAGAGAAAATCAGAAGCAAATCAGTGCTTTTGCTCGTAATCATCGGAGTGGCCCTTCTGGCGTTCATTCTCGGTGACTTCTTCAATTCCGGTCGCACCTTGTTCGGCCCGGGTACCACAGTGGCTAAAGTAGATGGCAAATCTATAGATGTGCAGGAATTCCAGCGCCGTGTAGAGGAAGCCAATCAGCAAATGCAGAACTCCGGCCGCAAAATCGACCAGGCAGCTCTTCAGCAGCAGGTACTCAACGAAATGGTTTTTGAAACCCTTTACAAAGACGAAATCAATAAACTCGGCCTCACCGTCACCAACAGCGAGCTTACAGAAGCTATGTTTGGCACTGGTGCCGAAGCTCTAAACCGCATGATCCAGCAGCAGTACGGTCTCGAATCCGCTCAGCAGCTTCACGACATGGCTTACAACCCCGACAAATACGGTGTCCCCGCCGAAACTGCCGAACAGCTTAAAGCCATGTGGGTCAACCTTGAGAATCAGACCGAGGAAGGACTTCTCCAGCAGAAATTCAACACCCTTTTCACCGGCGCATTCGTAGCCAACGAGCTTGACGCAAAAGCTCTCTACGATGAAAACGGCACTACCTCTCAGGTCGCTTATGTCAACAAGCCCTACTCTTCTCTTCCCGACGAACAGTTTGAAGTATCCGATGCCGATGTGGAAAAAGAATGGAGCGCCAACAAGCAGATGTATGCTATACCCGAAGAAAACCGCACCATCAGCTATATTGCCGTTGACATAGTTCCTTCTGCCGAGGATATGGCTGCCGCTCAGAACGCCATTAACAAGGTTCTCGGTGACCTCAGCTCTACCGAAGGTCTTGCCGCTCTTGATGGCAAAAACGAGTTCGTTGCCGACCGTCAGCGTGTTGCAACATCCAAAATACGTGACTCTCGCGTCAAAGCTTTTGCCGATAGCGCAGCCGTTGGATCTGCCGCAATCGTCAACCGCATGGGCAACGATTTCACCCTTGCCAAAATGTTCGGCCGCTCTTTTGAAACCGACTCCATCAACGTGGACATGATTGCCGTTCAAGGCAACAAGGCTACAATGGATTCAGTAATGGCCGCACTCAACGCCGGAACCTCCATTCCCGAGATTGGCAACAAGTTTGCCGGTGTGCAGGGCGCACAGGACAGCTTATGGATTTCAATGCTTGACCCCCAGATTGTACAGTACAAGGAAACAATGCTCAACGCTCCTGTTGGACGCTTCTTCAATCCCGACACCACAGCTACAGCCAATGGCGGTTATATTTTCCGCGTAAAACAGCGCCGTGCTGCCGTGCCCGTTGTTGATATGGCTGTAATCAACTATACTATTGAGCCTTCCAACGCCACCGTCAACACTCTTGAGGCCGGACTCAACAAATTCATAACCGAGAACACCACCGCTCAGGCTTTCGCCGACAACGCAGCCAAAGCCGGTTATCAGGTATTCCCCGCCACAGTCAGCGCATCCACTCCCATGATTACCGGAATGGAAGACACCCGCAGCGTCATTGCTTGGGCCATGGACGCCAAGAAAGGCAAAGTATCACCCATCTTCGGTGATGAGCAGACCGGTCGCTTTGTGGTAGCCGCACTCAACGACATCTACGACGACTACACCCCCGCACGTGATCCTCAGGTTAAAACCATGCTTACCTCCAAGGTTCGCAATGACAAAAAAGCCAAGGCTCTCATTGAGCAGTACAAGGGCAAAGCCAACGACCTTACCGGCTACGCCGCTCTCATGGCAGTGCCCGTTGACAGCGCCAAGGTTACATTCGGTCAGATCAACCCCTTCAACAATGGCTTTGCCGGTTCTGAAGTGGCAGGTCGCGTTGCCGCAACACCCAAAGGCAAAATGGTTGGCCCCATGCAGGGTGCCAACGGTGTAGTTGTGCTTCAGGTCATCAATGTTGACAAACAGGGTCGTCCCTACTCCTACGATGAAAGCGCAGCTCTCTATGCTCGCAGCCGTGGCAGCTACGCCCTTGGCCGCAACATTCAGCAGGTACTTCTCGGTAACAAGAAAGTTCAGAACAACATTCTCACTTTCTTCAAATAAGCCCGTCAACAAAACCCTAATCCATACTCAGCCTCGGGCCTTCCCGGGGCTGATTTATTTTTATCAGCACCATGAAATCAATAAAAGAACTATACCGCATTGGCACAGGCCCCTCATCCAGTCACACCATGGGCCCGCGCTACGCCGCCACCACTTTTGCCCAACGGCATCCTGAGGCTACACGCTTTGAAGTCACACTCTACGGGTCGCTTGCTGCCACAGGCAAAGGCCACCTCACCGATGTGGCTATTGAAGAATCGCTGTCGCCGATAGCCCCGGTAGAAATCGTCTGGCAGCCCGGAGTGTTCCTGCCCTTTCACCCCAACGGCATGCGATTCCGGTCATTTGATTCCGAAAACAATAAGACTGATGAATGGACTGTGTACAGCATTGGCGGAGGCGAGTTGGCCGAAGAAGGTGTAGAGCGTCAGGGTGGACCTGATGTTTACGACATGAACCACCTCACCGACATTCTCCAGTGGTGCAGCGACAACGGACGCGCCTTATGGGAATATGTGGAGATATGTGAAGGCCCCGAGATATGGGACTATCTCTCCACAGTGTGGCAAACCATGCAGCGCGCCGTGGAGCGTGGTCTTGACCATGAGGGTGTGCTCCCCGGACCGCTTAAGCTGCCACGCCGTGCCACTACCTATCATGTGCGCGCTTCCGGCTACAGAAGTAATCTCCAGTCACGCGGCCTCGTATTTGCCTACGCTTTGGCCGTAAGCGAAGAAAATGCCAGCGGAGGTGAGATTGTCACTGCACCCACCTGCGGTTCTTGCGGAGTGATTCCTGCCGTACTTTATCATCTCCAGAAAAGCCGCGATTTTTCCGAGTCCAGAATACTTCGGGCACTCGCCACCGCCGGACTGATAGGCAATATCGTGAAACAGAACGCCTCCATAGCAGGTGCCGAAGTAGGATGTCAGGGCGAAGTGGGTGTAGCTTGCGCCATGGCTGCCGGTGCAGCAAACCAGCTTTTTGGCGGAAGCCCGGCGCAAGTGGAATATGCAGCCGAAATGGGACTTGAGCATCACCTCGGCATGACTTGCGACCCCGTGTGCGGCCTTGTGCAGATACCCTGCATTGAGCGCAACGCCTATGCTGCCGCCCGCGCACTTGATGCCAACCTTTATTCGGCATTTACCGACGGCGAGCATCGAGTGTCGTTTGACCGCGTTGTGGAGGTTATGAAACAAACGGGCCATGACCTGCCTTCAATTTACAAGGAAACAAGCGAAGGCGGCCTCGCACGCACTTGGCATGCCCCGTCCACAAAAAAAATAAATAATTGAAATAATTTGCTCATTGGCACAAAAAGTCTTACCTTTGTCACAGAACATAAAGGAAGTTCTTTTGCTTCCGTGAGATGAGTTGGAGTCCCTGGCAAAGCTTGGGATTCCATAATTTTTCAATATTGACAAAATACCTTAAAATAGATTTTATTATGCCCATCACTTACATGACTAAGGAAGGTTATAAGAAAAAAATAGAAGAAATAGCCTACCTCGAATCTGTGAAACGACCCGAAATTTCCCGAGCTATTGCCGAGGCACGCGACAAAGGCGACCTCTCCGAGAACTCGGAATACGATGCCGCAAAAGAAGCTCAAGGCATGCTGGAAATGAAAATTTCACAGCTCAAGGACCTTGTGGCAAGCGCACGCATAATTGACGAAAGCAATCTCAATACCGAGGAGGTTCAGATACTCAACAGAGTAAAAATTCGCAACACTGCCAACGGCATGACTATGGAATACACCATTGTAGCCGATTCCGAAGCCAACCTTAAAGAAAAGAAAATAGGCACATCCACCCCTATTGCTCAAGGACTGCTCGGACACAAAATAGGCGAAATCGTGGAAATAAAAGTTCCTGCCGGTATGATGAAATTTGAAATCGTAGAAATCTCTTTCTGATCATGGCCACTATATTCTCACGTATCATTGCCGGGGAAATACCCTGCTACAAAATTGCTGAAAACGACAAGTTTTTCGCTTTTCTTGACATCAACCCCGTAGCTCCCGGACACACTCTCGTTGTGCCCAAAGAAGAAAACAGCTACATCTTTGACATCAACGACAATGATTTTCAGGCCATGCACCTTTTTGCCAAACGAGTGGCTACCGGGCTTAAAGAAGCTATGCCTTGCAAACGTATAGGCGTGGCCGTGATAGGATTGGAAGTACCTCACGCTCACATCCACCTGATTCCCATTACTACCGAAGCCGACATGGATTTTCACCACAAGAAGACATTGCCGGCCGAAGAAATGCAAGCCATTGCCGAAAAAGTCAGTGCAGCTGTGGCAAAACAACTGTAAACACGCGCAACAGTCATATCAATAACCTTATACGGTTTCTATTACATATTTTTGACACGGAATCCGCCTGCGGACTCCGTGTTTTGTTTTTAAACTGCAGTTATTTTTCACCTTTCTGTAGCAAATTGTTTTCTATTTAGTTAAGTACATGACAAAAATTTGAACACATCGAATTTCGGCTTGTAGAGCGGTCTT
>ENA-ORNP01001314-ORNP01001314.1-human-gut-metagenome-genome-assembly--contig:-NODE-1314-length-25926-cov-3.901048_pt1 | contig 25926 bp, 19 predicted proteins | sample MGYA00242119_ERZ509030 | MGnify/ENA primary metagenome ERZ509030 (study PRJEB26280, sample SAMEA2338708) | human gut metagenome | biome: human gut; feature: human-associated habitat; material: faeces... | reverse complement strand
AAATTGTATTTATATAGTTATAAGTACTCAATAAGGTCATCAAGAAAGTTGGAACACTCCTGTAAAATAAATGAAGAAGAAAAAGAACTTCTTGAATCTAAGATTAAATTGCAGGATTGCGAACAACACCGTTATTGGGAGTGGGAGGATATGCAAGCTGAATTATTTAAGATATAAATGAAGGAATCTAAGACTCCAATAAAGCCAAGAAGCAGGAAGTCTTTTTATAAATGAAATTAAAAATATTGTAATAACTGTGGTGGTTGCAACATCTGTGGTTCAAGGAAGTCTGACTTTAAGTTTCTTGTGCCTTATCCGTATAGAGCAGGAGCAACCATCTTCCAACATCTGTTCTTTTTACAAAAGAAATATAGATGAAAGGTGGATTTTATATTCTCCGCAAAGGCTCATCCTGCCAATCCAGGGGAATGTTCATTGACTTGCTGTCAATATTTCGGATATTAACCCAGTAACTTTTGGAAATGCTGTTTCATATCGTTGTCCAGCGATATAATGTTGATAAACCACTAAATGATGCAGATTTCATAAAATGTCCTGTGTAGTGATATCATATCGTTTATCCAAGGGAATTGCATCCTCCGGACTACCATCGGATTGATGGCGTACTGCTTGTTTTATACCCTTGTATGATGACAGCAGGAATTTCTTATAAGGATTATGACTGTCAGCCACGAAGTGAAAACGGGAACGGATAGATCATAGCACACCGTAATCTTTTTTCAATGGATTGGATTTTATATTTTCATGGATGCTAGTTACGATGCCCATTGACAACATGTCCACAAGCATCCATGCAAGAGGATAAGTATTGCTGTATTTGTTCTTGAAATGCAGAATGAAATCCTCTTCTGGAGTTATTGACCTCCTTCTCTATTAGTTCCATTGTACAACTAAACTTGTTGGGGTTGGAGAATAGGGATCTGTCGGTCATTCAGAAGATATTGCCGGTCTCTTTCGCCACGACACTATGCAGGAAAACCTCGATCTTTTTAATTGAAGATGAAAAACGGAGTTAAAACATGCAAATCTTACCGGAGATATTTGCTAATTGTCAGCGTCTTTGGTATTTTTGTCCTGAAAAAAAGCTTCTTTGAGTTGATGCAGAATAAAACAGAATATTGTAATTCGCTCGTTTCTAAAGTGTTACCTATTATCTACAAAGTGAGTGATAACTATTTTATTTTCAGTTAGATAGAGAATTGGTTGTGTTTAGCCATGTATGAGCTTAATTTATCACCCAATCCTAATAACTCTCCCAACAACATTAGTTGTTGATTAAAGCTGCGCAACGCCAACTGATATTCCCGATACGCTTCTTTTGTTCCTTCTCGGCTTTCCAAAAAAGGAAAGAGATAAGGAGAAGAAGAATCACGGTTCATGTATTTCTTTACCAGAATCATTGCTTCCGGAGTCAACGTCACCGACAGGGGACGGCCTGTTTTACGCCGACGATACGTGATTACATTATCACGCAAATCACTCTTGCGTAGATAAGCAAGATCGACAAACGGCATACCTCGAAGTAGAAACATAAGAATGAAAAATTCTTGTGCACGACGCATATTCGAAGATGCACCCGAAGATTGTGACAATTTGCAAAAGACCCTTTTCATATCTTCGTCACTTAATGCCCACTTATGATCGGCACGAGTTCCCGTATACACCGAACGGAACAGATGCGGAACGTATGGTGCCCGATGAAGATCGACGGCACGATTGTAAACGGCACGAAAGGTACGAAGATAGGTAGAAACCGTATTCCAGCTACACCCACGACTACGAAGATAAACTTCGAACCCTTTTAACCACTCTGAAGTTACCTCATTGAAGGCAAAATCATCTTTCCCACGATAAGCAATAATGGCATTGAGACTGCTGCGATAGACATGAGCAGTTCCAAAGTTTCCCTCCATTTGTAGCCCATAGGCTACTTGCTTCATAAATCCTAATACTTTTGACATCTCACAATTTATTGATTAATTCGACAATAAAGATACGAGTATTCTCATTAATATGGCTGGTTTTGTGCCAGGATTTAATAAAGGTATTGTTTCTTTAAAAGGAAGAAGTCGTTCCTCGGTGAGAAACAGGTCGTTTCTTTTAAAGGAACAGGGGCTTGGTTTTAAACCCAAAATAGATGTAAATAAGATGTTGAATATCAAGATGCTGTGTTATGGCTGATTTGGGCCGATACATATATGTTTGTTAGGGAGAATAAAAATGATTAAAACTAAGAACTTTTTGCCTGTTTTATTGTCTTGTTTCTATAACCTATTAAAATAGAAAAGATATGGATGATATGATTAACAGACACGATTCGATTGCCGAAGAGAATATCGAACCGAATGGCCGTCCGGCTAAAAATCAGTTTGAAGAATGGAGCAGTGAAGTAACTGACCGTGCAGATAATGTTTTCAAAGATGATACGAAAGACGGTCCTATCAAGAACCGCAAGAAACGTATAAAAGAAATGGATGAAGTAATAAAAAAGGACCTTGAATAAAGGTCCTTTTTTTATTTGGTGGGTATAAAATGTAGTAAAGCCACTTCATATAAGTAAATCAAAAAAAAGAGTAACTCGTTGCCGAATAACTCTTTTGAAGAAGTGGAGCGTATCGGACTATAGCTTTGACCACAATTGCTTTGGATTAATTTTGTATACTATTGTAGATCAGTAATGTATGTGGCGAATTGCATCTTTTTATAGCACATAAAATCATGTACGCTCAAAAAAAGGGGAGTAGAAATAGACGCTTACTCCCCACGATTTTTTCTTTCTAAATTTGCTCCAAACTAACAAATAAAGTAGTAAGATATATGATGGGAATTAGTCACAGTTGTAGAGCTTTTCTACACAAGAACGGACAGGTTATGATTCGCGTCAGATGGAATAACAGGAAGTGTGAAGTTGGCTTTTCTGTAGGTTGCAATGCTGATCTTGAAAAATGGGATAATGAGAACCAGAGAGTCAGATACAACACTACTCATAAAGTTGGTGGAAAGGTATATGTTGCCCGTGATATTAATAATCGCATTTCTCAATTTTTGGAATGTATTGAAGAATCTTTCACAGAGTATGGTGTACATTCCCAAATCCCTACCACAAAAGAGTTGAAAGAGTTGGTTAATGAGAAGCTGGGGAGAATAGAAAAGGAGATAGTAGTAGTTGGTTCAATAGAGAGAGAAAAATCTTTTCGTGAAATTTTCAATGATTTCTTAGAAGTTTGTTCTATAGAAAGAAGTTGGAGTGAATCTGTACATCACAAATATGTTCAAGTATGGAATCAATTAAATAGCTGTGATCCAGATATTTCTCTAGTGATACTTGATGAGAATAAAATGACAGAATTAAAAAAATGCTACGTGAAGAATGGATATCGTAATCGTACCACTGTAAAACAATTCAGAATATTAAAATCTTTTCTTAGATGGATTGCTGCCAATGGTTATCTTGTAGGACAAGGAGTACTCAACTGTAAGGTAAACTTAACTGTGACTAAAAAGAAGTTACTTTTCTGAAATATAAAGAATTACTCCATTTTGCATCTTTCCAATTTCCTAAAAGTAAAGAGTACTTAGATAGAGCTAGAGATATATATTATCCAGAGTTTTAATAATGCTTCTTTTCAATTCATGATAAATGTTGAATCCCATAATGCTTAATTGCTTGGACGTAATTGATAATTCTAGGGTACTTGGTTAGTCAATATCTTAAAATCTTTAGCAAACCAATCTGCTGATTTAGTTTTGTTGTAAAACTAAGATGGTCAAGGTAATCAATGAAAGCTTGCCATTTACTGCTGTCTATGCTTCCTAAATTGAAAGGAAATCCACTATTTAAATTATTTATACGAATCAGCAGTTGACAATCATCTACCTTTTTGCTTGTTAAAACGTTATTATTAAGTTAATTATCTCATTAATTATTTCTCAATTTTATTGATAATCAGTGTATTATAAGAATAAAGTCCTCGTTGTTCTAATAATGATTCTCAAGGAGAAAGAATTAAAACTTATAAAAATATATATGTATATCTGCGATGTTTACGAGTCTTCACTCAAATTCTACTACCAGAAGTTCAGTAATAACAATCATCCTTTTGCCAAGGAATACCTGCTTTCATGGTTCCTCGACTTGTCTTCTTCTTACCAAGCATTCAATTATAGATTGATTTTGATGCCAGAAGCAATTAGGGAACTTGTCTGGCTGTTAATTCATTCAAACCTCAAGATTGTGGCAGTATGAAATCATTAGTCGACCCAATGCCTATCATTACTTGCTCGGGAAAGAACAAAGCAGGAAAGATGTCCACTGAGATTACTTCCAGAGGATATTATTCGACAAAAAACGTATATTACTTCGGACTAAAACTCCATGTAGTGGCTTTCCGTAGAAAAGGAATTATACCTTTTTTCTTGAACTGCTTATACTTTCCGCTGCGGATGAAAATGACTCAACTGTATTGTATTCAAAAGAGTAAGGTGTGGGAAATCAGAACAATAGAGAAATATATGCCGATAAAATATATTCAGATATACTATTCTATAAAGAGACGCAAGAATGCAAAAAACTCTCGTTATTTACTCCTGTAAAAGCTATCAAAGGAGAATCACCTGAAATAACCAAAAGGGAGAAAGTGGCAAGAGACTTGTTTTCAACGGCAGTTTCTAAAGTCAGACAACTCATTGAATCATTGTTCAACTGGTTGAATGAAAAAACAAATATTCAAAGAGCGATGAAGGTCAGATCTACATCTGGGCTTCTAGTACACACGATGGGAAAAATAGCCATCACATTGATTACCCTAATTTTTAACTAATGAATCAAATATAGATTCGCATTATTTATACTTTCGGTATAATATATGGCTACATTGTGACTGTCATAATATAGGCGAAGTTCTTGCCGAGTAGTATCAAAACTTATTCCTATTTGATGTCAATCTCCCTCGTTTAGGGTGTTTTTTCTACAGTTGGTCGGTAATCATGTTGTACTCCATTTCTATTGCTTACAGATAGCATGTAGGAACCATTTTTTGAGTGGTTAATAGTTATCCTTTATTTTTATTGGAATTAAATTTTTTATTACTTAATAACGCTTTTGCTCCTAAATGGTATTTCGAACTACTTTTCGTTCAGAGATGAGAAAAAAAGAAACGCTTGCCTGATTATTCAATTGATTCAGTTCAATTCTATGTCTATAGGTGGCATTAATTTCCAATAGACAAAGCTTTGTCTGAAGTTCCGGTGATATATCGGTAGGGATCATTATATTCATCAGGGATTCCAAATTCGATGTTGGTCTGTTGTGTGGAATGAATTTGGTTGTTTCTTGTGGGACCATAAATAATTCCTTGTTTTTTCCAACGTGTCAGGAAATACTCTAATGATTTTCGGAAACGGACGTAATCTTTTTGTATTGGGAGCGTCCAAAAAACTTCTGCATATGCACCTATGCGAGGGTAAATATGATAGTTCATACTTTCTACAGTGGGGATCCATTCTCCCCACATCTGACAACTGGCTCCGAGAATTTGAGGAACTAAATGTACTGGGAAGTTTTCCGGTACAGGCTTGAATTCATAGGCACGTTGCAATGAAATAGGTTTGAATTCGTATGTCGCTTGTAAAGAATCATATTCATAACTATAATTTAAGTAGGTAAAATTGTTGTAAGAGTTGACTATATGCTGCCCTTGTTCGGCAGCACGTTGCAGCATGTCGGAATCTCCTTTCCAAAATTGTACGATAGTACCTGGTGCTAAACGTTCGGTTCCTTCTTTATCTCCGCTTTGAAAGTGGTGTAGTTTTTCGCCTGTAATGTCATTCCACCCCATCATACGCCACCCCTTTTGAGCAATTACTTTCGACATTTGGTTTGTGAACCATACTTGTATGTCGGAAGCGGAAGAAAATCCTTTTTCTTGAATAAATTTTTGGACAGAAGATGATGCATTCCATTGGTCATACCGAACTTCATCTCCACCAATATGTAATATTCCCGAGGAAAATAACGCGGTCACTTCATCTATGACATCATTAAGAAAATTCAAAACTTTCGGATCTGTAACATTGAACACGTCGTATTGAACTCCGAAATTGCAGGGTACTTTTATTTCTTTTCCTGTTGCACTTAACCAAGGATAAGCTGCAATAGCAGCAGCACTGTGACCGGGCATTTCAATTTCAGGAATAATAGTTATATGTCGTTCGGAAGCATATTTTATAATATTACGGATTTGTGTCTGGGTATAGAATCCGCCATGTGGCTTGCCGTCGTAATGGTGACTTTCGTACCATTCCATTTGGGTAGAGTCGCGAAATGCTCCGATTTCCGTGAGACGAGGGTATTTTTTTATTTCAATGCGCCAACCTTGATCATCGGTCAGGTGCCATTGAAACACATTCATCTTTAGCAAAGCCATTTCATCCAGAATTTGCTTTACTACCTTTTCTCCTTTAAAATAACGTCCTTCGTCCAACATAAATGAACGCCACGAAAGTGCAGGATAGTCAGTTATGGTCAATTTTGGGATTATCCATTTTCCTGCTTCCGATTTGATAAGTTGGCGCAACGACTGAATGCCGTAAAATATGCCCGTTGCCATTTGGGCGCGGATAGTTATTTTCATGTCAGTTACTTCCAACTGATAGGCTTCTTTTTCTTCCTGCATGAAGGAAGCATCGTAGCAAAGAGAAATATCAGCTTTGGAAGGTTTTACTATTTGGGATTTTAATCCGAAGTCTTCTGTGAGTACCTCTTGCAGTTTCTTCAGTTCTTGTGTAAAAAGCGGATCTGCTCCTATTTTTACGTTGTCTGTTAGATTATAGTTACCTTGTTTTATTGATACTTGTTGTGGATATGGAATAAGAAGAAGGTTCCTCTCGGTAGCCTTTCCTGAGATACATATTAATAACATTGTAACGCATATAAATAATACTTTTTTCATGGCTAAATAAATTTAAATAAGAAAAATTGAGGACGTGCGTAAATGCGGAAGTCACGAACTATTCCCGTTAAAAATGCGCCTTCACGTGAAGGTAGGCGGATAGATTTTACTTTATATATTTCATTCATGTCAATGATTATACAGTGTGGATGATGTCCCGGTTTATTTGGACTCGTATGCCAAAAAGAAGAAATGTCGCTATCTATTAGATTTTCAGCTATGCCAATATTTTTATCTGTTTGTTCATTATCAGCGTATACAATTCTGCAATAAAATAGGGACCACCTTTTTGGTATCGATCTACAATCTTAAAATATCATCTCCTAAGACTCCATTGATAGCAGGAAATACTCCCTCAAGATGACCGGCTTCTATTTGCCCTCCTCTGTCACATGTGAGAAGTGGAATGTCGAATCCTGCTTTTTGAATCATATTTTTTAAAGCACTCAGATATATCTTATCATCGCCATAAGAACCATATTCATTCTCCAATTGTACCATGAGGATGTTGTCCCTTCGGTTAATAGTTTGTGAAGATAGTTCTTCTCCCAATCGCATAATATACCTTTCACATGCTTTTAAAAAGTGTTCATTTCTACTTCGGAAAACCATACCTTCTTCATTTAAGAGCCTATAAGGATATCCTCCAAAGTCCCATTCCGCAAATACATAGGGGCCTGGACGTAATAATACATAAAGACTTTCTTCTTGTGTCAATTTTATAAAATGAGATAAATCAGCTTGACCTTTGAAGTCAAAAATACCTAGTTGTCTTTTATGAAAATTCCCCAAAACGTAAGTAGATATGGTATTTAATCCCATTGCTTTTGTTCTTTTCAAACGGTCTCTCCAATATTCGTGAGGAATACACGAATAATGCATTTCACCACAAATCAGTTGTGTCCTTTTTCCAACAATGAGGAAAGAACCATTTTCTATTTTAAAACGTTGCTGGGCTGATGTTAATTCGCAACATAGTATAAACACTATTAGAAAGAATACTTTTATCAATTTCATATTTTAAATAAAAAGCTTAATCACTTTTGAAGTATTATGGAATGATTGCTGGATTGTAAAATATACTTTTGCAATATTTTTTAATACTTATTTCTTTTAAGTTGTTGTTGTATAATGTAATTTTGCGATACAAAGTTAGAAATACACTATGGTTATATGTGTTATTTTTTGATATATCTTTTTATAAATTTGATACAATATGAAAAACTCTGAAAAATACCTTTTACACTACCTGACTGCTAATTATTCAAATACTGCTAAATGGGGGATTTTATGTACTACAGTGGGATATCAGATTGTGGCCCCACGTTGTCATTATCCATTGTCTATACATCCAGACAATTATAACTTTAAGAGATATGGTAGGATACTTCATGAATATCAATTTGTCTATATTGTAGCAGGGAGTGGGTATTTCACTTCTGATTCTTGTGCAACTACCAAAGTATCTGCAGGTACGATAATTATGTTGTTTCCAGGCGAGCGACATACCTACCGACCGGATGCAAATACAGGTTGGACTGAATATTGGGTGGGGTTTAAAGGGGATGGAGCAGATGAATGGATACGTAATGGTTATTTTTCCCCTTCAACTCCCTTGTTGAATATCGGTATTAGTCAATCTATTCTTGAGCTCTATACAAATATTCTTGAAGTTGTTGAGGAAGAACGTACCGGATATGCAGTTTTTATTGCGAGTATTATATGCCATATGTTAGGAGAAGTGTATTATAAAAGTCAATGCCGGATTAATACTTCTGTTTTGGATAAAATAAATCTGGCAAGAATTATGATGCGGAAAAACTTACATACGAATAAGACAGCGGAAGCAATAGCAACAGATTTAGGAGTTAGTTATTCATGGTTTAGGAAAGCTTTCAAAGAGAACATCGGAATTTCACCTGCTCAATATCAATTGCAACTTAAATTGAGTAAGGCCAAGGAGCTTCTTACAAATACGGATGATTCCATATCGGAGATTGCTTATCAATTAGGATTCGATAGTGTTAGCCATTTTTCTTTGTTTTTTAAGACAAAAGAGGGGGTTACGGCAAGTGAGTTCAAAAAATATGCAAGACCTAAATATTGATTAGGGATATTCCAAAAATAACTGAAATAAGGGGATCAGATAGAACTTTAACATTTTTGAAGTCAGGCTTATTTAATATGTTTTACAAAGTAGTTTTACTTATTAATGAGATATGCAGAATTTGCAAGACTTCGTATGTCGAACGTTCTAGTTACATATCATATTGGATAATGGCTACGAGACAGTAAGTGATGATAGTCACGCTAATCTGTATTCGGACAGCGTTCTCATCGGTTCCCTGAAAAATCTTTATCTTGAGGTGTTGCTTCAGCCATTTGAAGCACAGTTCGACTAATCACCTTTTATAAAGATTGGCAACATTGAGTGTGGATAAGTGTTTGGTGTCTATCGGGAAAGTGAATCATGTTCATCTTCTTCATCACAGAAGCGGACGAACTTGAATGTTTCAGACCGGAGTTTTGGATAAGAAATATACTTAAGAATTAGTTAGAATACTTTATTATATGTATCATTATAGTATAAAAATCAAATAAAGGTTCTTCTTCAAATTTGGTGATAATCTTTTTTTATTTCTTAGCCTCACCTCTTTTTCCTCACGGTCAAGGAATTGTTCCCCAGTGAGAAACTGTAATTTTCCCGGTATATAAAAAGAAAATCCCCGAAAATAGGGGATTATTCCATAATTTCAGATTCAGTCTTGGCTACGATAATCTACAACAAGCTGGTATCTCTGAAGATGTTGGTTCATTGACGGTCTTTCTATATACGGCCGGCAAGGGGGCTTCCTGTCCTTATTGCGGACATTTCAGTCACTAATTGCACAGTTGCTACTCCCAACATATTCAGGATTTTGAAGTTTACGATCATACTTTGGAGTTAGTCATAAGGGTTGGTAAATATTATTGTGACAATGTTTCTTGTCTGCAAAAAATATTCTGCGAACCATTGTCTTTTCTGGTTCGTCGGTATGGTAGACGGAGCTATCTTGTTGAGGAACGCATCAGATCGATAAGCTTGAAACTTACCTTCCGAAAGGTTTCTTTTCTTTTGCAATTGTTTCATATAACGGTCAGTAGCTCTTCCTGCTTACGCATCCTACAACAGTACGGGCAACATAATCTTCTAATGCATAATAAAAAGTATTGATGTGGGTATTGATGATTTTGCCTATAAAAAAGGTAAGGATTATATGGGGGTGGTCGTAGGCCAGATGACACCTATTGCTTTGTTAGAGGATAGAAGCGGAGAAGCACTTGATAACTGGCTCATCTGGAATCCTCAAATACAATATATGATGAGAGACCGTGGAAGATGTTTCACAGAGTCTATAAACAGAATAATCCCCGGTGTTACACAAATCTGCGACCGATTTCATCTAATCAAGAATATGACGGACACGATGATGCCGGAAATAGAGATTCACAACAGAAGAATAGAGGCATACTTGCATGAGCAACAGAAGACAGTTCTTAAATATGTATCCGAACTGGCTACAATCATTAGTGCGGGCTGTATTACTCGAAAAATATTGGCACAAAAAATGGGGAGTAAAATCAGTGGCGCACTTATTGGGAGGATAACATCCAGCTTGCGAAAAAGGTATCAACAAAAGAGGAAGGAAGTCAAGGAGCATAATGAGAGAATTGAAAACAGAAGTAAAATACAGAGAGTTTCACAGAATCAGATATGCCAATACATTCTAAAGGGAAAATCGGATAATTCTAAACTAGCGGAACTGTATAAGTCCTCACCATAGATTAAAGAATTTTTAAACGTATGTACGAATTTCAGAGATATGATCAATGGGAATACTTATGATAAGGATATTAGAAAATAGATTGAAAAAGCGAATGCAACACGTAACATGGCACTGACGAACTTTGCATATGGTATTGAAAAAAGACAGGGAGACAGTACAGGCAGTCATTGATGTCCCCTTCAGTAACGGATTACTGGGAGACCAGTGAATAAAATTAAAGCGGTCAAAAGACAAATGTTCAACAAAGCCGGAATAAAACTACTAAGAGCTAAGATTCTGCATTCATAATAAGAGGAATACCACCAAATTTGAAGAAGCCCCCGATGTAATATCAAAAAAATATGAGTGAATAAAAAATACATGTACGGTCAGAATCATAAATTAATATATCATTTTCATAAACACAATGCGTATATGATTGCGTAATTTTGCATTATTAATTATTTATATCAATATTAACCTTGCTAAAATTTAAGATTATGGGCACGTGAAAAGCAATTAAAAAAATCTACTTAAATGAAGTACTCGCATTTTTAATATACCGGTATTATTTATAGCGTTAACTTTTATATCTATTAATTTTAAGCTATTGAATATGAAAAAAAAACATTATTTAGTTACGTTGTTTGTAACGTTGCTTGTTCTCTTCGCCATTTCGTGCGGAGATGACAATGAAAATGCTAATGATACTCAGCCTCCCATGATTGAGTTTCTTGGCGAGGAACTTGAAGGGTTGCCTGGTGAAACCGTGAATATTAAGGCTAAAGTGACGGATGATGCTGGTATTAACTATATTCAGATTGAATGTGCAGAGTTTGAATTTAGTGAAAGAATTCCTTTTAGCGATCAGAATTATATTACAGAATATGACTTGATACAAGCTGTGATTATTCCTGGAAATGTAGAAAGAGGTTCTGTGGGTGAAGTAAAGGTTGTTGTTTATGATCATTCGGGTAAATCGAAAACTGAAATACTGAATGTATTGGTTACACCTGAAGCTCCTCGTCTTGAAATCAGACAGGAAATGGGTTTTAATATTGTATTGAATGGTGGTGTCGCTCACGTCGATAATAATGATGTAACATTCAGTGTTGCAGATAATTTGGTATTACCTGTTAGCCTTATCATGGAAAGTAATAGGACGAAATTAAAGACTCTCACAGTGAAAGGCACGGCATTGGGTATTGATGAAACAATTGATTTAACCGCTATAGCAACGGACGAAGGACGCCATGTTGAATTTACTAAAGATTATCCGATAAGTACAAGCGGTGATTTGGACAAAAAACAGGTTGTATTTACGCTGACGGATGAAGACGGAAATACAGCTAAATATGATCCAATGGTTTCTGTCAAATCGACTTTTGCAGAGCATAATCAGAAACACACTAAGATATTTACGTTGGATACTTCAATTGATTTAAGTAAAGTTGTGTTTGGACTTCCGATGCTGGCGGAAAAGAAGAGTGTGGAAAGCTATAAGTTTACAGCTTCTTATTTTGCTCCGGTGACTAATACAAGAATTATCTTTGTAAGTAGTAAGGATCCAGAGACTCAAGTAAAGTATGGAATTAGTAATGATGGACAGTATATCATAAAGTCAGATAATCCGAATCCGATTATATTGGAGAATGTGGGACATTACGAAATAACTTTTGATTTGCTTATGGGTACTTACGATATAAAAGCTTTGGATAAAAAGGCTTCGCAATTTGAAGAAATGTATTTTGTTTTTGCTTGGGAGGATTATCCGCCAATGTCGCAGTTTGACTCTGAGAATGCTCCTGCAGTTTGGACGATTGATTATAATTTATCTCGAAGTGGTGTTGATGTATCTTTTGGTAAAGGTGGCGCTGAATGGATTGTAGCTACAGGTGATGATAATCATGATCCGGAAATATGGTTGCTTAAAGAAGATAAAGACAAGTATCCAGGAGCGTGGTTTTTTGATACAACTTTAAATGATAAGATGTATGGAAACTGCCATATTGTCTTTGATAATTTCTTAATGAGGGCTTATGCCATTCAAAAATAGTTCTAACCTCTATTAAATAACAGGATTCCGTAACATTCATCGATGATGTATATGACCTATCAATGTTGCGAGAGTTCAACAAAACCTTATTCATATTATGAAATTTAATATTATTCGAATATTGCTAATTACTTGCTTACTATCATCACAGGTAGGGATATGGGCACAGACCAAAAGCATTACGGGAACAGTCTGCGATACAAATGGAGAAATGATTATTGGAGCTAATGTGACCGTTAAAGGAACTACAAAAGGTACTATTACCAATGTCTATGGTATTTATACTGTGAGTGCTACTCCGAAAGATATAATTGAGATATCCTTTATCGGATATAAAAGTGTACAGAAAAAGGTTGGCAACAGAGGAATTATCAATGTAGTACTGGAAGAAGATAGTAAAATGCTGGATGACGTGGTGGTTGTCGGTTATGGTACGACGAAGCGGGCAAACCTTGCCGGAGCAGTAGCTACTGCCGACCAGAAAGCATTTCAGTCTAAACCTTCAGCTACACCGATTAATGCGCTTCAGGGATTAATCCCCGGATTAGTCGTTAATAGAAGTAACGGTCAGGGAAGCCGTCCCGGTGACGAAGCTACTTTTAGTGTTCGTGATGTCTCTTCTGTAAATGGCGGTTCGCCTTTGGTACTTATTGATGGTGCAGAGGGAAATATAAATTTTTTGAATCCTAATGATATTGAGAGTGTCTCCGTATTGAAAGATGCTCAAGCCTCTATCTATGGTAATCGTGCTGCTAATGGGGTTGTATTGGTCACTACGAAATCTGCTGCAAAAGGTAAGGTGAAAGTTGATTTTAATGCTTACTATGCTTTTAAAACACCTGGAAGGGTAAAAGAGAAAGTAAACTTGCTTCAGTTTGCCGAAATGGACAGAGAAGCTTGTTCCGACGGTTCGGATAATCCTGTATACTCTGAAGATGAGCTGGACTTGATTCGTGAAAATAGTGATAAGGTAGTGATGGGTGGGTATCTTGGTTTTGCTAAGCATTATCAGTATCATGACTGGACGAAATCTCTTTTGGGAAAAAGCTCAGGGCTGCAAAATTACTCTTTGAATGTATCCGGGGGAACAGACAGATATAACTTTTATGTATCTGGCTTCTATCAGTCGGAAGATTCTCCTTTAAAATTTGGTCACGATGATAGTAAACGTTATTCACTGCGTGTGAAAAATGAAGTGAAGGTTCTAGAAAACCTTTTGTTCCATTCCAATATTTCATATACGGCACATGATCATGATTTTTCTTCAGCTATCGGCACTGCTTTGGCATGGGGGTATAGACAACCACCTTGGGCACCGCTTTATACTCCGTCTGGTAAATTTTATTCTTGGCAAGGATATGGTAATCCAGCACAAGAACTGGAAGAAGGAGGAAATACCCTTTATGCCAACGCTATTACTACTTTCAATTTTGCATTGGACTGGAATATTTTACCTGAACTGAAAATTTCTGGACAGGCTATCCTGAGAAGACAGGTAAATGATGATACCACTAATGGAGGAAAATATGCTCAATGGAATTGGGATGATTCGCTGAATAGATATAATACGACTGAAAATTGGGCTTCAAGAGCTTTCTCTAAACAATGGTACCGTAACTATAATGTTTATGCGGAATATCATAAACTATTCGCTGAGAAACATGATTTGAAGGTCATGGCGGGTGCACAACATGAAGAATTCTCTTATGATACTTTCTCGGCTACGCGTAAGAATTTTACAAGTGATAATTTTAATCTGGCATTAGGTAGTTCGAAGGATCAGGAAACAGGTGCTGCCACTTGGGCGGAAACGTTGCGCTCTGTGTACGGTCGTTTGAGTTATGTATACAATGACCGTTATATTGTTGAGATTAATGGCCGGTATGATGGAACTTCTCGTTTTGCTCCAGGACATCGTTGGGGATTATTTACAGGATATTCTGCTGCCTGGCGTCTGTCTGAAGAAGATTTTATTAAAGATTTGAACATTTTTGACCAGTTGAAAATAAGAGGTTCCTGGGGGCAAATGGGTAATTGTCAGGGGGGGATCGGACGTTATGACTATATTCCGATTATTAACATCAGTTCGGATTGGCCTTATCCATTCAATAAAGAGGAGAAGAGTCAGCAGGCATCTTCCAACATGGTCTCTTTGGCACGTACTTGGGAGAAACTGGAAGTAACAAATATCGGACTGGACATAGCAATACTTAATAATCGTTTGAGCGCCAGCGTAGACTGGTTCTATAAGAAAAATAAAAATATGTTGATTGCTGTAGATTATCCGAGTCTGTTGGGTGCGACTGCTCCGGCATCCAATAACGGTTCTCTTGAAGTGAAAGGTTGGGAAGTTTCTTTGGCATGGAGAGATAAGGTGAATGATTTTTCCTATAGTGTCCGTGGTAATATTTCTGATTCTCGCAATAAGGTTACTAATTTGGGTGGATTTTCCGGACTGCGCTCGGGCTTAATATCAAATATTCAGGGTTATTCTACCAATGCATATTTTGGATATCAATCAGGAGGAATTATTCGAGACGAAGCTACTTTGCGCGAGTATAAAAAAATGAAGGGAGTTCCGGATAATCTGCGTGTGGGTGATATGATGTATCTGGATCTCGACGGTGATGGAGCGATTACTGCGACGGGTGATCCTAAACGTGGATATCAGGGTGATCTTGTGTACTTAGGTACCAGTAATCCCCGTTATAATTTCGGTTTGAATATCGATATGGAATGGAAGGGGTTTGATCTAAGCATTTTTTTTCAAGGAGTGGCCAAACGTAAAGTTGTACAAGACGGAGAACCTTTGATACCTTTCTATCCTGACTGGCATTATCCATTGTCCGAATTCTATCATAATACTTGGTCTGCTGACCGTCCGAATGCTAAATATCCGATATTGACTCATGACGATGACCGTAACTTATGGAACTATCGTACATCGGATAACCTGTTGGTGAATGCGGCTTATGTACGTTTAAAGAATTTACAGTTTGGTTATACCATTCCTCGCTTTTTGACTCAGAAAATAAAGGTAGATCGTTTGAGAGTTTATTTTAGCGGAAATGACTTGTTTGAAATTGATAATATTCCTTTCAAATATGATCCTGAAGATAATGGGAATTATTCTGGGTATCCGTTTATGCGTTATTTCTCGTTTGGTGTAAATCTTAATTTTTAATTGATTATGAAAAAGAATATATTTTATAGTTTTATAGTGGCTATACTATTGTCTTCCTGCCAAGGAATGGATCTGATGCCCGCAGATAAAATGTCGGATGGTGACTATTGGCTGACGGAAAATGATTTTAAAATTTATGCGAATGGCTTATATCCTTCTTTAATGAAATTTAATGGGGATGATAATTTAGCCCAATATGATCAGAAAGCGGATTTGTCAACTTCTTATTTTGGATTTAACAGTGTGAGTAATGGTCGTTGGTTGCCATCGGAGAGTGATGGAGTATGGGATGATTGTTATGCATATCTACGCAAGATTCATATTTTATTGGAGCATGTCGATGCCTTGCATACTACTGATCCAAAGATTCTTCGATACAAAGGAGAAGCGTTGTTCTTCCGGGCATACCAGTATTTTAAGTTGCTCAATCGTTTTGGAGATGTCCCTTTAGTTACACATTCTTTGGATATTGATTCTCCTGAACTGTTTATGGAACGTACGCCCCGTAAAGAGGTAGAAGATGCCATCTTGCAGGATTTGTATGATGCTTCACTATTATTACCAAAGAAGTCTGAAATGGCAGTAGCCGAAACCGGACGTATAACCAGTGGGGCAGCCGTGGCTTTCAGGGCAAGAGTAGCACTGTATGCCGGAACCTGGGCTATAAATCATAAACATCGTAGTGATGGACTGGCATTATTGGGGATTGCCAAAGAATGTGCCCGGCAACTTATTTTCGACAAACCGGAATATGATTTATACTACGAAGCGTCATTAGGTGCGGATTCATACCGTAAATTGTTTTTGGAAGATGGTGATAATTCGTGCGAGTCTATTCTTGATTATCAGTATGCTAAGAACATGAAAGGAACTTTCCATGATATGGCTGATAAGGTTAGCGCTGGTTATCTTTTGGCAACCAAGAAGTTTGCCGATATGTTTTTGGATAAGAATGGTGTTCCTATTGATAATGTAGAAACGTGTTTCCAGGGTTATGAAAGTGTGCAATCGGAATATGAAGACCGTGATCCGCGTATGACTTGTGTCTTGCAGGTGCCTGGCCGTAAATATATTTATGTTAGTCAACATGGTGTGGCTACTGAATGTCCGGTTAGTTTTATGGGTATTTGCTCTACAAATACCGGATATCGTGTGTGGAAGTATATCAGTGAACTACCTGATATTTATCATGTAGGGGCTTATTACAATGCCCACATTATCCGTTTTGCAGAAGTCCTGTTGATTTATGCAGAAGCTACCTATGAGCTGGAAGGCGAGATTAGTGATAATGATTTGAACAACTCTATTAACCGTATCCGTAAACGTGTAGGAATGCCGGATTTAACTAATGAGTTTGTTACAAAGTATGGCTTGGATATGCGTGAGGAGATCCGTCGGGAACGTACGATTGAACTCTGTTTTGAAGCCAACCGGTATGATGACCTTCGTCGTTGGAAAACAGCTGAAGTAGAGATGCCGCTACCGTTGAAAGGCGTAAAGTTCTCTAATTATGCAGACGAGAATGAAGAATTGAGTCCATCTTTGGATAGTGACGGATTTGTAATAACCGAAGATAACCGTAAGTTCCGTCCGGGACGTGATTATCTAGCCCCATTGCCTACCAAACAGATAAATATGAGCAACGGTCGACTAAAGCAAAATCCGGGTTGGTAAGTAGAATCTGATTGAGTATATTTGAATGCCTCTCCTTTGAACTTTTCCCCTTTTTAACAGAAGGACGAAGGAGGGGGATTCAATAAAACAAATAAACTTTTATATGATGAACCGATTTTTTATAGTTCTGATTTTTGCTTTTTCCTTGAGTTCACTTTTGGGAATACAAGCAACTGAAGGAAAATGGATCGCCCCTTCCGATGCCAATCATCCCAATACGTGGATGACTTTCCGGAAAGACATTATCTTGCCAAAACGTCCGGAGAAGGCGGTTGCACAGATTGCCGTGGATAGTAAGTATTGGCTTTGGATTAACGGACAGCTTGCTGTTTTTGAAGGAGGAGTGAAGCGTGGACCGACTCCGAAGGACACCTATTACGATGAGGTGGACTTAGCCCCTTTCTTGCAAAAAGGGAAAAATCAGATAGCTATATTGGTCTGGTATTTCGGTAAAGAGGGCTTTTCGCACAAGAGTAGCGGACAAGCTGGATTGCTATTTAATTTAGAAAGTAGGAAATTTGTTTTGGGTAGTGATGAAACGTGGCTTTGCCGGATTCATCCTGCTTATGGGAGTGCGGATGCACCTTATCCTAATTTTCGTTTACCGGAATCGAACATTCGTTTTGATGCTCGTAAGGATATGACGGGGTGGCAGACAACTGAATGTCCGGAAACGCTGGGATTTAGTAACGCACTGGTGTTAGGAACATGGGGAGAAGCTCCTTACAATAAACTTATAAAACGTCCTATTCCGCAATGGAAAGACTTCGGTATACGTTCTTTTGAGTCTATGCGCAGATTGAAAGGAGAACAACAGGATACACTGATTGCCTTGTTACCCTATAATTTACAGATGACTCCAATATTGGAAATAACGGACCCTGTAGGGGGAAACTGCATCGGCATTTATACGGATAATACATATGCAGCGGGAGATATTAATCTGAGAGCTGAGTATATTACTCGTCGAGGTCGGCAATCTTATGAATCACTAGGCTGGCTGAATGGACATGAGGTTTATTTTATTCTGCCTAAAGGTATCGAAGTTAATGGATTGAAATATCGTGAAACGGGCTATAATACAGAAATGACCGGAAGTTTTAGCTGTGATAATGATTTTGTGAATCGTTTTTGGAAGAAGGCCTTGCGAACCCTTTATGTTAACATGCGCGATACGTATTTTGATTGTCCGGAACGTGAACGTGCGCAATGGTGGGGTGACGAAGTGATTTTAATGGGAGAGTGCTTTTACACTTGTTCATCTTCCGTTTATGCTTTGATGAGTAAGGGCATCAAGGAGTTGATTGCTTGGCAACATTCTGATGGAGCACTTTCTTCACCGATTCCGGCGGGTAATTATGATAGTGAATTGCCGGGACAGATGTTAGCCAGTATCGGATATTATGGCTTTTGGAATTATTATATGAATACCGGTGATCGCGAAACGATAGCGCAGGTTTATCCGGGAGTGAAACGCTATTTGGAGTTATGGACATTGGATAGCACGGGGTTAACAAATTTCCGTGGAGGCAGTTGGACTTGGGGGGATTGGGGAGAACAACGGGATATCCGGCTTATCTTTGCCGGTTGGCATTACTTGGCCTTAAAAGGTGCTCGGCAAATGGCACAACTTTTGGGAGAAACAACTGATGCTAATAATTACAGTCGGCAGATGAACAAGGTGAAAGAGGGGTATAATCGTTGCTGGAACGGATATGCGTACAGGCATCCAGAGTATAATGATTGTACGGACGATCGCGTACAGGCCCTGGCTGTTGTTTCCGGTATTGCTGAACAAGATAAATATCCGTATATCATTGACTTGTTTAAGAAGCAATTCTATGCTAGTCCGTACATGGAGAAATATGTTATGGAAGCACTCTTTGTAATGGGTGAGGGCAAGTATGCTATGGAACGTATGCAAAAACGTTTTGCTCCTATGGTGAACCATCCTTTCTATACCACCTTGTTTGAAGGCTGGGATATCGGTCCCAATGGTTTCGGTGGCGGAACTGTAAATCATGCCTGGAGTGGTGGTCCTCTGATTGTCATTGCCCGTTATGTCTGTGGTATAGAGCCCTTGGATGCAGCTTATAAAACATTTCGTATAGCACCGGATGATACCTATTTGCATCAGGCGGCTATCACCATACCTACTATAGCCGGTGAGATACGTTCTTCTTTTGAATCGTCGGATAAAGATTTTAAAATGGAAATAACGGTTCCTAAGAATACACAAGCTATTCTGCAACTGCCAAATTCGGTAAATGGAGAGGTTCGTGTGAATGGTAAGGTTCTCTCAGAACAGGGCTGTGCTTTATCTGCCGGAACATATACCATATTAGCAAAAAAAATAGATAAATTTAAAAATTTAAAACCATGAAGAAAATGAGTATATTTCTTTGCTTTTCATTCCTGCTTTTACCTTTTGCAGGATGTTCAGATAGTGATAACGGTACAGGTGAAAGTAGTGGAGGCGATGGAGTTTCCCTAGAAGATATTAGAGTCATTCCATTGCCACAATTTATAAGTTATGGACGTGGAGCATTTGCAGTAGATAAAGATGTTACAATCAGTTGCACAGCGGCAATAGAAGATGAAGCCACTTTGTTGGCAGGTTATTTAAAAGAAGATCACGGTATGGAACCGGTGGTCAGTAAGGATAAGACAGATGCTACCATTCAGTTAGTAATAGATCCGGCGTTGACGGTGAAGGCCGAAGGCGGATATCGGATAGAAGTTGCCAATAACAAAATCGTGTTAACGGCTAAAGATAATTTGGGGATCTTTTACGGATCACAAACTGTTCGGCAATTGATTACGTTGCAGGGCAATTTATTTGTGGTACGTGAAGTTAGTATCTCAGACTATCCTGTTTTTTCATGGCGTTCGGTGATGCTTGACGAAGCTCGTTATTTCAAAGGGAAAGAAGCTGTGAAGACGCTTCTTTATGAAATGGCACGCTTGAAGATGAACACCTTTCATTGGCATCTGACGGATGATCAGGGCTGGCGTATTGAAATAAAGAAATATCCTAAATTGATTGAAGTCGGTTCTAAACGTAAATGCTCCGGTTTGGGTTGGGAATGGGAAAATGATCAATTTGATAATATTCCTCAGTCTGGTCACTATACTCAAGAGGATATCAAGGAGATCGTGGCTTATGCCAAGAAATTGAATATAACGATTGTTCCGGAAATAGAGATTCTGACGCATAGCTCTGCAGCAATTGCTTCCTATCCTCAGTTGGGAACCACTAAAAAACAGATAGAGGTGGAATGCAGAATGGGGGTGTTTAGTGAAATAATTGATGTCTCGGATGATTTCGCTATACAATTTATGCATGATGTACTGGATGAGGTGATGGCTTTGTTCCCGGGTGAATATATTCATATTGGTGGTGACGAAGCACACGGAAATCATTGGGCTAACTCGCAGTCTATTAGGAGCCTGAAAAATAGTCTGGGCATTACGGAAAATTTTGAATTACAGATTTGGTATTTCAATCAGATAAATAAATATCTGAATGAAAAAGGACGAAAAATGATGGGTTGGAGTGACATGGCAGGCCCCGTAGGAGTTGCCTCTAAGATGGCGGTAGATATGCCTGGAGCTATCTCTCAATATTGGGCAGGTTCGGTAGATGTCTTGAATCATTCGTTAAGATTAGGCTTTAAAGTCGTGCAGTCGCACACGGATTTTGCTTATTTCAATGCAGGGCTACAGAATGCCTATCTAACAAGTTGTATTCCGGAAAGAGTAGATGCTACTAAAGTAAAGAATATAATTGGTTTTGAGGCTTCTTGCTGGAGTGAATGGGATTCAACATTGGAAAAAACATTTGACCATATCTTTCCCCGTATTGCAGCTTATGCCGAGACGGCTTGGAGCAAGCAATCGGCAAAAGATTACACAAACTTTAAGTATCGTTTGTCTCCGATGTGGGATTTATGGAAGGCACGTGGTATTTATGTCGGAGGAATGGATGAGAAAAACTATCCGGGACCCGGTTGGTGAGGAAAAAAGGGAGAACTGAATATTATATAATGTAAAAGTATACGACCATGAAAACCGTAAATGCAGTATACTTTCGGCGAAGGACTATCTAATGAAAGAATCCTTGAAGGCATGGTCAAGCCTTTCGCAAGTTAATCTTTTAATACTAAAATTACATATAAGTATGAAAATGAATCTCCATTGTTTTGCGAATCTTATTTCAATAATGATTCTCGAGCTTTTCTCAAATAGCGGACTGATAAACGCAACCGAATTTGGAAAACGTACTGACGCATTGGAAGCATCAGCCTGGAACGAATCCAAATGGATTTCCGCAGTAGACGCTTCTGTAGTGAAAGGACATAACAACGGTCGCGCAGCCGATGGCGCGAGTTGGTTCGTATCCACCGTGAGAAACGAACAGAAAATTGTCTCCGCCAAGTGGATGACCGCTGGACTAGGAGTTTACCAGTTATATGTGAATGGGAAACCTGTAGGCAGGGAGTTTCTGAAACCGGGTTTCACACACTATGCCAAGACCAAACGCTCTTTCACCTATGATATTACAGATATCATCCGTACCAAACCAAACGCCGAAAACATGCTCTCCGTACAGGTGACGCCGGGATGGTGGGGTGACAAAATCATAACCCCCGGAGGACATGACGGTATGATAGGCAAGAAATGTGCCTTCCGCGGTGTTCTGGAACTGGCTTTTTCTGACGGAAGCAAGAAGCGCTACGGTACTGACCTTAAAAACTGGAAAGCCGGAATTGCCGGCCCAGTGAAACATGCCGGTATCTTTGACGGAGAAGAGTACGATGCACGCGAACCGATGGGCTACGAATGTGTGGATGAACTCTCCATTCCCGAAGAGAATACCGAATTCTCTGGCGACATCCTACCTTCGGACGGAGCAGAAGTCTACCTGCGCACAGATCTCGCCCTCGCTCCTGTCAGAGCATATGCCTGGAAGAATATAGAAGGAGCGAAGGAGAATGAGTTCGGTAAGGTGATTATCACCCGTGAGTTCACATCGGGCACGGAGATGACCGTAAGTCCGGGAGAGACATTAGTGGTGGACTTCGGACAAAATTGTGCCGGTGTACCCTCTTTCGTATTCAAAGCTGCCGAGGGAACAGTGTTGACATGCCTTCCCGCAGAGTTGCTCAATGACGGCAATGGTGCCAAGATTCGCGGCATGGACGGTCCGGAAGGAAGCTGCCACCGCGAAAATCTGCGCATCCCCCACACCGGCATCCGTCTGGATTACACCTTTGCTGCCGGAAATAATTATGTGACTTATTATCCTCACTGCACCTTCTTCGGCTACCGCTATGTCGCCATAACTGCCACCGGAAATGTCGCCATCAAGTCGTTAAAGTCCATACCCGTCACTTCCATCACAAAGGAACTGGAGACCGGCATTATCACCACAGGCAACAACCTTGTGAACAAGCTCATCTCCAACACTTATTGGGGACAGCTATCCAACTACCTGTCTATACCTACCGACTGTCCGCAGCGAGACGAGCGACTGGGATGGACAGCAGACACACAAGTGTTTGCAGAAACTGGTACGTTCTTTGCTAACACCATGAAGTTTTTCCACAAGTGGATGCGTGACATGCGCGATACCCAGAACAGTTTGGGCGGATTCCCCGGAGTAGCTCCATTGGCACAATACGGCGATGAGAAAATGCGTTTGGGTTGGGCCGATGCCGGAATCATCGTACCTTGGACAGTATGGAAACAATTCGGTGATACGCAAATCATCGAGGAAAACTGGAACGCCATGAACTTGTTTATGAACCATATCAACGACACCAAGTATAACCATGAGACCCTCTGCAGTGAGAACGGCAACTACCAATGGGCCGACTGGTTGAGCTATGAACCGTTGGAAAGCTGCAGCGGACTGGCTTTTTCTCCCCAAGGTCCGCTTCCTGATGCCATCAGCTACTGGAACTATTTGAGTGCTTCCTACTGGGTGATAGATGCTTTCATGATGCGGGACATGGCCGCCGCCACCGGTCGCGATGCCGGCAAGTACCAGCAAATGGCTGATTCGGCAAAGGCATACATCAAAGAGAACTTCCTCAACGAGGACGGCACCTTCAAAACCGCCATCCTCAACACTATGCAAACTCCTGCCTTGTTCGCCCTGAAGAACCAACTTGTGGAAGGCGAAGCCAAATCGAAGATGATAGACCGCCTGCGCGAAAACTTCGCACAACACGATCTTTGCTTGCAGACCGGATTCCTGGGCACATCCATCCTCATGGCTACCCTCACGGAGAATGGCATGGAAGACATTGCCTATGAACTGCTCTTCCAACGTAAGAATCCAAGCTGGCTGTACTCTGTGGACAATGGAGCTACCACCATCTGGGAACGGTGGAACAGCTATATGATAGACAAAGGAATGGGACCACGCGGCATGAACAGCTTCAATCATTATGCCTACGGATGTGTGTGTGAATGGATTTGGGAAACCGTTGCCGGCATCGCAGCCGATCCTGTCACCCCCGGCTTCAAGCATATCATTATGAAGCCCATTCCAGACAAGCGATTGGGACACGTAACTGCCAAATACCGTTCCGCCGCCGGACTCATCAAAAGCGCCTGGAAATATGAAGGAGACACCTGGATTTGGAAATTCACCATTCCTAAGGGTGTGACCGCCACCGTAACTCTTCCCGGAGAGATAAAGTCAAAGAACTATGGAAGCGGAACTTACAAGGTGACCAAATAGTTTTTCATGTAAGACTTTGATATTAAGAGGATTTGTAAAGCACTCTTCTTTAGAAAAATAAGACTGTCTAACAACCCGAGAAAAAAATCACCTTGTTCTGATAGGGAGAAATCGTTAAAAAGAGACTTGTTAGACAGTCTCGACTTTTTCAAATTGAACATTATGACATACAATCTTTTCTCTTGTTTTGGCAAAATGTATGTCTGTGCATTTACTATTAAAAAAGAGAGAGATTTAAAAAACAAATTATACATGGAATAGAGAAGTGTAAAGGTCGATGAATTATTGTCATCACGCCCATTATCATATTCAAGGTGCAACGTTTTACCCCCTCTAAGAGATAGATAGTTTTTTTTCATATATAAATAGAATTTGACTAAAGAGCACGACAAAAACGAGGTATATGAGATTAAAAAAGATTTCTTTTGAGAAGAGTGAACCGCACGTTAAAAACATGACAAGAATGGTTCCAATTCTTGGCAGATACACGTAATAATTATATTTCATATTGTTTTTTCCTTTCTTTTATTATGCCATAATCAGATTACTTGAAATATACCTGTATGGGGTATATCATTGTATCGGGGTGAAATATATGGGAGATTGTTGTCATAAAAAGCATCAGCCTAGAGATGAGAAAGAAATCAAACAGTTGACGAATCGTCTTCATCGTATGGTAGGACAATTAAATGGAATTGAAAATATGTTGAAGGAGAATCGTTATTGTGGAGATATCTTGGTGCAAGTAGCGGCTGTAGAGAGTGCTTTGCAGGCATTTGGATATATTGTTTTGCAGGAACACTTGAATACGTGTGTCGTTGAGGATGTGCAAAATGGAAATACAGAAATTATGAGTGAGGTTATGGATTTAGTAAAGAAGTTAAAGTAGGTGGTTTTAATGGAAGAAAAATTTGATGTGACAGGCATGACTTGTGCAGCTTGTCAGGCTAATGTAACTCGTGTTGTGAGTAAATTAGATGGTGTGAGTCATTGTGATGTTTCTTTATTATCGAATTCAATGAAGGTTGAATTTGATCAAGATAAGGTGAATGAACAAGTGATTTGTGAAGCTGTAAAACAAATTGGCTATGGAGCTAGTGTTCATGGTGAAAAGGGTGAAGTTAAAAAGGAATGGCAGAATCGTCAGAACCGTGTTGAATCGGATCAAAGAAGTGCTAAACAAAGATTGATTTTAAGTTTAGTTTTATTGATTCCATTACTTGTGATTGCGATGGGACCTATGGTAGGTTTTCCGATTCTAGAGGGTATGGAATGGATGATGGTTTCAGCTCTAACACAGTTGATTCTTTGTCTATTTATATTGTTTATTCAAAGACATTTCTTTATTACGGGATTTAAAGCTTTAATGAAAAAGTCGGCCAATATGGATTCTTTAGTTGCGATGGGTTCAGGTGCAAGCTTTGTGTATGGCTTAGTCGGCATTTATCAAATGGCTTATTATTTTGGTGTACAGAATATAGAAA
>ENA-ORNP01001311-ORNP01001311.1-human-gut-metagenome-genome-assembly--contig:-NODE-1311-length-25971-cov-4.315635_pt1 | contig 25971 bp, 30 predicted proteins | sample MGYA00242119_ERZ509030 | MGnify/ENA primary metagenome ERZ509030 (study PRJEB26280, sample SAMEA2338708) | human gut metagenome | biome: human gut; feature: human-associated habitat; material: faeces... | reverse complement strand
ATATCGCGGATGGGGTCAACGCTTTCCGGCTTGTTCACATCCTCCACAACATGGATGATGTTGTCATCGTCAAAGCAGCGCACCACATGTACAATGGCATCGCACTCGCGGATATGGCCCAGGAACTTGTTTCCCAGACCAGCGCCCTGGCTGGCACCTTTGACCAGACCGGCGATATCCACAAACTCCACAATGGCGGGGGTCTTTTTGTCTGTCTGCCAGATCTCGGCCAGTTTGTCCAGCCGGGCATCAGGAACCGGAACAATGCCGGAGTTCGGCTCAATGGTGCAGAACGGATAGTTGGCTGCCTGAGCATTCTGGGTGCTGGTCAGCGCATTGAACAAAGTGGATTTGCCAACATTGGGCAAACCGACGATACCTAGTTTCATATATCTTTACATCTCCTTTGTTTTTGTTGTATTTACAAGGTTTTTCGGGTTCCCTTTCGGTGGCACTACACCATTTTTACACCATTTTCTCATTTAACTATATAGGGTTTTATATCAGGATACCCGATTCCTTTCAAATTGCCTTACAGCTAGATCAAGGGATTCATCTGTTACATGGACATATCTATCCATTGTGGTTTTAATACTTGCATGACCAAGAAGGCTTTGCAAAACCTTTGGCTGCATACCACTCTCAATAGCCCTTGTTGCATAAGTATGACGCAATGCGTGCATACAGAAACGATCGATCCCGGCTTCATCACAGAGCTTATACAGATGGGTATCGTAAGAGCTGTTTTTTGCAGGCTCCCCCGTTCTCCAGTTAATAAAGACAAGATCGTGCATAACCAGACGAGCAGTAGTACCTGTACGCCTGTCAATATACTCCAGTGTTTGCGAGAGTAATGGAGACTCCTTTCTATCAGTACGGCTATCATATATCGTCTTCAGGATTTCATAAGCTTTATCCGTCAAAGGTATTGTACGATAGCTGTTCTGCGTTTTAGGAGGCCCAGCACGCCAAAAATGCTGTCCATGTCTGTATTCCAGTGTCTTATTTACGGTGAGTGTCTTCTTATTAAAATTAATCGCATCCCAAGTCAAGCCAATCATCTCACCAGTCCGCAATCCCGTTTCAAGAATCAACGCATACTGGTTATAATTATGAGATCGTTTAGCCACTTCGAGAAACTTCTTTTGATCTTCTCGTGTAAGAAAACGAATATCATCTTTTGCCCTGACTGGTTTCGTATATCGGACACCATCCATCGGATGTTTGGAAATCATGCCATTCATCAATGCAGCTTTGAACATTGTGCCCATAGTAATGTATGTCTGTCGAATCGTAGAACCAGCATAATCCGCATCCATTTGAATTAACACTTTCTTACAGTGCATAGGCCGTACATTGGATAAAAGCATTCTCCCAATTACCGGCTGGATATTATTAACATATCGTTCACGATAATTTCTGAGCGTGTTAGGTGCCAAATCCCCTACAATATTTTCAATCCAAAAATCGAACCATTCATCGACTATTGTATCAGATGGCACAAACACCTCTTCATGCTTATCCGCATATTTTGCTTCTTCAATCCAATTTCTCGCTTCTGGAATAGTACGAAAATACTTTTCGTGTCTTTTTCCCGATTTATCTACAAATCTCGCGCAATACAACCCGTCCTTTCTTTGGCAGATTCCTTTGCCACATTCTTTGCCTTTGAGATTTTTTCCCATGTGAAACTCCTTTCCCACAGGCGGGAAAGGTTCCACTGCAACACTCAGATTATATCACAGTGGCCCTAAACCCTCAAGAGTATAGCTCATCAGATTACAAGTTTCTGACTGATGTACTCTTCAAATTCTTTACGTTTTACTAATTTTTTTGTACCTACAAATAAAACGAACGGACAGCCTGGTGCACGCAACATACTATCAATCTTGTTTATTCCAATATTGCTGTACTCAGCTGCCTCCTTCGCTGTTAATGTCATCTTCAAATGAATGGGAACTTTCCCGTCATAATATTCCATAGACCCGCTACCTCCTCTCCGCCGACATCAAGCTACTAGCATTATAGAAACTAAAATTTAAGAGGCAACATATAGCGACGGCTGTTTCCGTTGTACATTCGATAAACCTGATACATATATTTTTTGTACCCAGCCATATTCACACCAAGGGAACGGCCTTCCCGGTAAATGGTAAGCGGATCGTACCGACGCAGCTGTTCAACCAGGCGCTTAGGACTATATTCATCGTGATAAAGATCCACGAAGAATACCACGCCAAGCAGAATCTCAAAGCGAAGAGAATCCGGAGCGCCGTCCCAGGCATTTACAATATGCTGCATTCCTTCCTTATAAATTTTTTCTCCCACCTTTTTGTAGATGGAGTAGGCAGTGCCAACGCAGCCGATCCGGCACTTGCCTCTGTCCTGGTTGTAGTCCAGCCGTAAGCCTACATCCTCCGTGGCTTTCAGGAACGCCACCGCATCCGGGTCATTGCCGTAAATCAGCGCACGCAGTTTCGCACCGGCGGTGAGCTGAGCGGAAGTACCAGTCTGCTGGGCAAACAAAATAGCCTCATCCAGTTCGGAGAGACCATAGAACACTTTGCAGCGGATAGGCAAGTCCTGACCGCCGTTGCGGAGCTTTCTGGCGGCAATAGTGTGCTGACCGTCAAAAACATAGTAGTGACCGTCACGGAAGCTGACCTTCGGGTCATTGGCGATATGCTCGTCAAATTCTGCCGCGATCTTGCGGACACGGTTGGGATTCAGTTCCCTCTGGTAAGCGTTACGAGGGACTTCCAGGTTCTTGCTGTAGATCATCATCTCGTCAAAGGGGCAGTTAATCAGGTTCTTCATGTTGGTTCCTCCTGTTCGATTTTGTGAATGAATTGAATGGCTTCTTTGAATATTTTCAGTACCTTGCGGCGGTACGATTTCTTATTTAAAAGTCCCGGATAGCTTTCAAAGCAGCGGAGACATCGGCGTATCATGGTGGATACCGCATCCTCCAGTTCATAGAACATGGTGCTTTCATCTGCCAGTTCTTCCGTAGTTTCCATGCCGGATGAAATCGCAAGGATTTTTTGGATTTCTGTCATGGGGCGGGTAGGATGCTCTGCTTCTTCCCGCTCTGACTCTGGCTGAACTTCATCATCAGTGATTGATGAAGGTTCAATTTCTGTCGGTATTTGCTCTTGAACTGGGGCTGATGTTTTATCTGGCAGCTGCTTTGGCTGACGCAGCTGTTCAACCAATGCAGGGCGAGCATCCGGGTCAGCTTTGGCAATAGCTGCAACGGCAGTATCCGTAGGCTTAATGGAACCAGAAAGTAACTCTTTCTTAATTCCAGGTTCTATCTCATCAGCAGCATCCACCCCCATAGCATATCGTTCAGCTCGGCGGACATATCGCTCGTTTGTATTGTTTTCGCGGGCAATTCTTTCTGCGGTTTTTTCGACTTTCTGGTGGTGGACATTTTGTCCACCACCACTTTCATTAGCTAAAGTGTGTTGATTTCCATGAAAACTCGCTGTTTGTTTTTCCGCTTCATACCGCTGCCCAATCAAATATTTCTTCTGCTGTGGTGTCAAATTTCGACGACCAAGCTGGTTACAGCAAATCCAAGCAATGGCGGCATAGCGGTCAGGAAACTCCTTTTCAAAGACTGTGTATTTGATTTCCGGATGTGCTTGAATAATACGAAAGCGATTATGACCATCTACGATGCAGCCGTTCCAGACAATCAACGGATTCAGCACAACGCCGTCCTGGAGAATATTTTCTTCCAGCAGCTGATATTCTTCCTCAGTCAGAGGTGGAATTTTAGACTCGAACTCTGGGTCAATCCGCAGTAGTTCATCCATCTCATCACCCCCGTTCCGATACCGGCGTTACATAGTAGTCATAGCCCATGCGAATCTGGCAGTAGGTGCAGATTTCCTTTACTGTCTGCCGGTAATTTGCTCGCCGGATACGATAACTCCCTGTGATCTCGAAGTTTTCCCGGCAGGTGGGGCAAAGACAGATCAGGGAATTCCTGTCATTTCCTTGCCGGGTCAGGCGCGTCATACGCTGTCCTGGGAAAGCCCCAGGCTGGCACATACCGCTTTATCAATCACTTCCATCTGAGCTTTGGTCAACCGCCCAGCATAGCTGCGTATGCGGTGCTTATCGATCACCCGTAACTGTTCCAACATGAACAAGGAGTCTCCGTCATACTTCATTCCGGGAATCTTGCTCAGAACAACGTGTGTCGGCAGATATGGCTTTTTGTCGGCCTGCTTTGTAGCAGGTGTGACGATCAATGTTGGTGAATAGAAGTTTCCTACGTCATTCTGCAGGATCAGCACAGGGCGGATACCGCCGTGCTCACAGCCATAGGCAGGATTTAAGTTTGCAAAGTATATCTCTCCGCGATGATATTGTTTAAAATCTCGATCCATTGTGTGTACTCCTTTCTTGTGGGTATGTTAAAGGAGCCAGAACACGGGAATAACCTTCCCGGTCATGGCTCCCGAAAATTTCTTAAGCGGTTATTTTCTCACATTTGTCCTCGACACCCCTGAGAAGCGGGAAATCATCAGGCGGCAGCTTGCTGGGCTGCTCCATAGGCATCTAACCTCCCCGCCTTCCTTATGGCCGGGCTGCGAATTACAGAAGTATCATTATCCCTGTATGCCGTCCTGGCCCTGCCGGTTGCAATCCGGTATTTTGTAGCAAGTATGGTTCGCTCGCCTCCGGGTGGAAGGTCATGGCGTACTGCCTGTCCGGCTCTGACATACGGTAATGTACCTGATGAATGAGTATTCGGTTTTCAAGGTTCCCAGCCGGTGTTCCCTGGCTGTGATTAAATTGTAGCCGAATCCAAATTTTTTCCAGAGTGACTCGTTGTCACGGTACTGGTCGAGTTTGTCACGGTAGATTAAAGAGAAGCCTTCAGTTGTCCAATCTGACCCATTATGTTTTCCAGTTCTCTCTGGATACGCTCACTGTCCGAATATTTCACCCGCCCTAAGATCAGATAATCCAGAGATATATCAAATGTAATAGCAAGTTCAATCAGCAGGTCGAGTGAACCACCGCGTCTTCCGTTTTCCAACGCCCTGTAATGATCCAGACTAATGTTCAACTTGTCGGCCATCTGTTGCTGGGTCTTGCCGCATTCCATACGCAGTTTCGAAATTCTCATTCCACATTCCATCGGATCGTAATACATAATTTTTCCTTTCCGCCCGTGCGAAAAGCGGCAAAGGATACAAACTCCGCAGCGGTTTCCCATCTCACAGCCTGAAAATGAGCGCAAAAAAGAGAAGGGTACCGATACCGCACTTTCCTAAAACAGAATCAGTGCAATATTTGTATCCTCAGCCCTTAATGCATATCAGGCTTTCGATATTTTTTGAAAGCCCTGCCGGAAAGCAAAAGAAAGCCGCCGACAGAGCCGGACTCCAAAATTGGAATCCAATTCTGCCAGCGGCCTCTCATGTAATGTCTGGTTAAACCTCTGGAACTGTTAAGGTATGTGACCTGGAGCAGGATTTACGCAGCCTGTTTCATCTCAACCTGTCCGTCGTTATACCTGTGTATTCATTTTTTGTCAGAGACTGGCGAGCCGCCCAGTCTCATTGACTTCGCCTTTGGGGGCGTAGATGTCAATTCGGTCATGCCGACGCCCCATTATTTTTCTGACCATTACTGCATGGCATTTTGAGCATTCCACCTTGATCGTGCCGCTGGAATTTTTATATCCAACGGAGATTTCACCGCAATTTGGACAATGCCATGAGAATGGTCGCCAAATTTCTTTTTCCTGCATAAGTCCATCCTCCCTCCATGGCCTTGTCACTTTGTTGACGTCAAAAATTTCTCTGCCAGCTCCCTGCCGGTATAAACAGGGATTGGCTTCGTCTTAGCATATGCCAGTATCTGCACTGCCTGATGGCAATGCTCGCACTCCATCCAGCCTTCCGTTTCCTCCAGATAGAGATTATGGTTCAGCTCCCCGCAGATTGGGCAGCGCACATCGTAGGTTTCCATTGTCAGAACACATCCTTTCCTGATTTATCGTAAAGGCCAGTGTTACAGGGCCTTGATGACGTGTTTTGCCACGCCCTGTACAATGAGCTGCTTCACTCTAATTTCTTTGTCCGGATACTTTGTTTGATTCGCATATCGAAGAATCACATCTCCGTTTTCCTCATCAATTCCGCCAAAGATTTTCAGAGTGTTCTCATTGTCCTCATCCAGCGCGACGACAATATCGCCGACCGCCGCTGTATCTTGTATTCTGATAACGATCAGATCTTCATCCTCGATGCCCGCATCTACCATGGAGTCGCCTTTAGTGCGGAGAATATAAAATTTTCCTTCTCCGAAAATGGATTTGGGAAGGCTTACATATTCCTCTACACTTTCTTCTTCACGCTCCGGGTCACCACAGCGGATACTGCCAACCACCGGTGCGGAAAAATACCCGGAGGTACATTTGCCGACCTGCTTTGTCACAATGGTTTTGCCATCATAGGAAAGCATACCGCGCTCATTCATGGCGACAAGGTAGCGATAGGAAGTCGCCTTTGACACGCCGACGCCTTGTGCAATCTCATTTACAGACGGAGAGGCGTGGTGTTCACGGTAATACTGGTCAACAAAGGTACAGATTGCATTCATCACTTCCGGGTTCTTACTTCTCATGGTCATTCCTCACATTCTAAATGAAACGGCTCGTTTCAGATATTTATATTATAGCGAACGCCTGTTCTTCTTGCAAGGGATATTTTGCCAGAAAAAATGAGATGTCGCCAGTTAGCGACATCTCGTGCGAAATATCTTTGTTTATTCGATTTCTTCCCATGGTTCTAATCCCATTTCCTCCCAGGTCACACCATAGGGAGCGCCGCCGGAAGTATAACCGGCAATAAAGAAAAAGGTATCATCCTGTTCGGGAAGAGGAACTACTTTTGGCTTTTTCCGTCTATGTCCTTTTGCTTTGCGCTGTTTCACCTTTGATGTGCTCATTAAGTCAGCAGATGGTTCGTTTTTCGTTTTGGGAAGCAAGTGCTGCGGCAAACCGGATTCTTGTAATCGCTGGAGAATATGTGGACATTTTTTCTGGTATTCATTCAGCACTTCGCCATAAGGAATCCAGAATCCAAGCCCCTGAATGCGACAGTATACCCGCTCAGCAATTTGAACAACTTCATTATCATCCGGTGGTTGCTTCTTTTCCTGCAGAAACCGGTCGGTTTCCCGATACATCAAATCGGAGATGCGGACTTTTTGCTTCTGCTTTAGTTCCTTATATTTCTTATTTGGATTGTTCATTCGTTGTCGGTTCATACAGTTACCGTCTCCGTTAAATCTGAAACAGACTCATTCCAGCGCAGCTCTCGCCATCCGATGATATTCATCCAGTACGGAAGCAGGGCATTCTATCTTCATCCTGCCGCGCCAACCAAAGACCCAGCGATAAAAAGTCGGGCTGGTACAAACCAATACTCTTGCTCTGAAATGATTGTCATCTACAGTTTCCGTCTCTACATCCAGGCCAAAATGATCTATCAGATGTTTCATCAGACTGTTTTCGCAAAGCAGCGATACTTCAACCGGTTCCTCCATATCGTACATCCGAAAGACCTCACGCGAATAATTTGCCAGATTCAGGCTGTCTGGTGCCGATATCGCTGCCTCATTAAGAATTTCCGGCTGTCTGCTGATCCGATCTACCCGGAAGGTATTGATTTGATTCCGGCCATGGTTCAGGCCAAGAACATAGTAGAAGTCACCATCCCATATCAGCGCATAAGGACTGATAACATACGGTAACCCATCGTTTTTCAGTACCCTCTCTTTTTGAGTATTGTAATCCGTATAGTAGAATGAAATCCGTTTACCTTCGTTAATCGCATCATTGATTGCTTCGACAATGTAGTAGCTTTTTTCGTTGTCCGATTTAACACGTCCGGTCACATATAGATTGCGCTTGAGCTTTGCCGCATTGGCTTCACTGGTAAGCGCCATCAGTTTAGAAATCAGCACCTGGCTTTTGCCTACGGAGATAAACTTTGAAGACTGCACCGCATCAATCAGCAATTTCACTTCCGGCAGTTCAAACAGACGGTCATTCAGATAATATTTCTTTTCACGGGAACGAATCTCCATCACTTCAAGGCCACCGGCGTTCAGCAGTTCTATGTATTTAGGGATGGTTGTCCGATGCAATTTGATTTGATGATAGGTTTCCATCATATCAATCAGCTCTTTGGTGGAGACTGGATGATCTACATCGGAGTGACGGAGCAATATCTGGTACAGATATAAAATTCTTAGCTGATGATCAGTTTCCATGTGTAAATCCTCTTAATCTGTTCATTTATTAAGCATTCCATCCACAATGATTGCAAGAGAGTCAATCTGTTGGGTACTTAGCTTTTTAACATTTTCCATTAGTTTTCTCAGTTTCACGGGACTATTTGACGATGTATCAAAGAATTCTTGTGGGGTTATATCCAGAAATTCGCATATATAAAAGAAATTCGCCATTGTCGGAAATGCCTTCCCGTTTTCTATAGTGTTAATGTACCCAGGGTTTTGACCAATAGAAAGACTCATATCTCTTGCAGATACGCCCTTTTGTGTTCGTAATTGAGCAAGGCGCTGCGCAAACTCTTTTTCATACATAAGCAATACCGTCCTTTCTATCATATCATATCTGACGGCATTGCTTCTTCTATTTTAATATTTCTGCTGTTTCCGCTTGAGTATCGTATTATTTATGATATAATTGAACTAAGTACAGATTTACTGTGACAAAAATAAAACTGAAAGCAGTAGTCCACCGCTTCCAGACAATCGATTTCAATAAAAAAATTCGTAGAATACCTTACTCCACGAATCCTATTATGACATTTTTTCAGCCGAATGTAGTATTATTTTACAACCTGTAAAGCGTTTTGTCAATGTGTCGGAACTTAAATCGACAGTTTTTTGTCGAATTGTGTGATTGGTTTCCCATGTGTTTTTATCTATTTGCCGTCGAGATTATAGTCATATAGAGGAGGTGTCTACCATGCCAAGAAGAGGTGAAAACATTTATAAACGTAAAGACGGCAGATGGGAAGGTCGATATATCAAGTCTCGTTCCGCAACAGGAAAGGCAGTTTACGGATATGTTTATGCACAAACATATAAAGAAGTGAAAGAAAAACTGGCAAACAGACTTTTGGCGCAGATTGATCCCATGACAGAAGCACAAAACCATACCGAATGCTTTCAAGCCATAACAATGGAATGGTTTGAATCAATTAAAGGGCAAGTCAAAGAATCCACAAGTAATAAATATGAAAATTCTTTGAAATCCTACGTGCTTCCAGAATTCGGAAAGAAGGATTTACAAGATATAACATATGACTTTATTAACGAGAGATGTACTTATCTTCTCACAAAAGGCGGCAAAAAAGGACAAGGATTGTCTCCCAAAACAGTTTCCGATGTCTTGTCTCTAATCCGTAATATTCTGCAATATGCTTCTCAACATGGAAAAGTAATTTCCTGTGATGCACATTCAATTCATGTAAAGCGCCATATGAAGGAATTGCGGATACTTAGCATAAATGAGCAGAAAAAGCTATGCGATTATCTATATGCGGATCTTTGTTCCTATAACATAGGCATCCTTATATGTCTATTTACTGGCTTGCGAGTGGGAGAAATCTGTGCACTACGCTGGGAGGATATTTCAATTCCTGACAAAACAATTCATGTGCGTCACACATTGCAGCGGATTCAAAATCGCAGCGGTGAGGGAGCTAAAACTCGAATCGTGATCACAACTCCCAAAAGCAACTGTTCCATTCGGCTCATCCCCATACCTGATGAGTTGATAAAGTTGCTCGTTCTCTATCAAGAGTCATCTTCGGGTTACCTTTTAACAAACAGTATACATAAGTATGTAGAACCTCGTATCATGCAGAATCACTTTAAGAAAGTGCTAAAAGAAAGCGCTATTGCACCAGCCAATTATCACGCGCTTCGTCATACATTTGCCACACGATGTATAGAATTAGGTTTTGATATAAAAAGCCTTAGTGAAATATTGGGCCATGCTAGTGTCAATATTACCATGAACCGATATGTTCACCCCTCAATGGAACTTAAAAAGGAAAATATGCAGAAGCTCTCTTCCTTATTAGCCGTCAAATAATCCGTCAAACGCCGCCTAAATCGCTGTAAACTCAGCCATTGGCGATGTTTCTTCATGGAGTAAGGTACTCTACGAATTTGCCGTCACTCAACCTTTTTAGGTGCGATATCAGATATTAAGGAGGTTGCAGAATAGTGTGAAAATGGAAAACCAGACTGAAACAAAAAGTCGGTTGATAGAATCTCTCAGAAAAGATTTACCCGTTCTTCGTGCAAGGGTAGGCCTATCTCAAGAAGCTGTTGCAAATAGAGTCGGGATTTCCCGCCAGACATATAGTAACATTGAAACCGGTAAGAGGGAAATGACATGGATAACCTTCTTGGCTCTGATAGTATTTTTTCAAAACAATGAGCAAACACTCCCGATGTTAAAACAGATTGATGGCTTACTCGAAGACGTAGAAAAAATATTACATGAACAAGAAAAGGAGGTTGAATAATGTCTCATCAAGTTATTGACATGAAGTGTCCGGGATGCGGTGCTCCCACATCTACAGGAGAAACCACCTGTAAATTTTGTCACCGTCCGGTTGTGATTTCCACATTTAATAGTGTTTATAGTATGCCCATGCCTGAAGTAAACAAATACGCTGGAGCATATAGAAATGCATTGGCACAAAATCCAGATAATACCGAACTAAACACTTCAATTGCTATGTGCTATCTCAAATTGAAACTATTTGATAAGGCACAGGCTGCATTTGAAAAGGCCATAGAAGATAATTTTGATAACTCAGAAACCTATTTCTATGCTGCGATTTGTTTACTCAGAGGAAAGAAAGCCTTTTTAGCAAAGCGTTCAGATATTGATAAAATTGAAGAATATATTCAAGCTGCTTTGATGATTGAGCCTAAAGGAATTTATTACTATTTTTGGGCTTATATCAAATACGATCACTTTTTCAGAAAAAGTTATAGAACATCGCCATCTTATCAAGAAATTTTAGAAATGGCGCAACAAACTGGGCTTTCCAATTACGATGTTGATCAACTCTACGCAATTCTTGGAGTAGATCGTCCGGAGTGTCTCTAATGGAGAAAGCTAAAAGGCTGATCCCATTGAGAATAATCAATACCACATTTTAATCAGGAGGAAAAAACTATGGGTATGTTTGAAAATGCAATCAATAACGCTGTAAATGATGCTGCTGCCAAGCAGCAGGAAATGCAGATGTTGCTTCGTGGCAAAAACAGTGAGCAACAAGCTGTCATCAAGTTCTTCTACGGTGCAAGCGGTGGCTGTTTATCTTCTTCTGGCATGACTGTCCAGCAGTATGAAGAGAAAGTCCGTGCAAAAATTGCAGCTCTCAACACAAAACAGATGGCTCTGCGTAAGCTGGGTATTGACGAAGATGAAGTTCAGGAAATCGCACCTGTTATCTTCGAAGGTTATGTTTTTAACGATAAAGTGGAAAACCTTGTTGCCCGTGCTTCTAGCAACAGATGGGTTAGCTCTGAGTATATGATTACCTGGTTGTTCTTTGGTGAGCGCGAAGTGTTTATCTACCAGTATTCCTTCAGCATGACCAGTGACAGCAAGAAGGAAAATACTATGCAGTATTTCTATCAGGACGTCACCAACTTCACTGCATCTTCTGAGACCTACCAGAAGATGGTGGCCGAGCCTGCCGGTGGGTGTAAAGGAGGCACTGAGTATATGCAGGCTTCTGCTAATGCCGATGAGTTCAAAATTGTTGTTCCTGGCGACACCCTGCGTTGCTCTATGACGCCTACCGACAGTACCGACGCTGCTATCCGTGGTATGCGCAACAAGCTGCGTGAAATGAAAAACCGCTAATTCATCTAGAAAGATCATGGAAAGAGAAATGCCAAGCCTGGAAGAGCAGGATGCAGTAGTATGGTACGTCTTAAAACGACCTCTTGTCCGTCCGAACACAAGCTATAAAAAAGCGGCTCTTTGTATATCGCTTTTTCTATTGGCGAATGTCGGGATGACTGTTGTACTATATCACCTGTTCAGATGGCTTGGCATTTCGTCTTTTTTGCCTGATGCCATCTGGAATTTTTATAGAGAACATCAAATAGCAACTATACTACTTCTTACTCTGACACAGTTTTTTATCGGAAGTTTATTTGCCTTAAAGCCTGCTATTATTGGTGCCGTTCGCTTATATCAGCGATATGCTCCAGAAGAAATACGTAGACGATGTCTGTTTAAGCCTACATGCTCGGAGTATACCATTTTGGCAATCCAAAAATATGGTGTTATTAAGGGATTGTATAAAGCGTATATTCGTGTATTTAAAAAGTGTAAAGGACGCATATATCGAATTGATGAGCCATAAATATGCTTTTATATATTCATTATTTGGAGGCCCGCATGGAAGAAAAGGAAATGATTTCATATGAAGTTCTTAATGATGGAGAGTTCGTAGGGGCATCCATAATTGAGATTACTCAAATACCAGATTTTTCGATTATTAGTTCTAAATATGAATCTGCAATTGAAGCGGATATCGACTATAAAAAAGGAATGATCAGTCTATTAACAGAGGCTTATCAAACTTATAGAACAACAGAAATGTACACAGGTATGGCACCAGATCTATCGCTCGAGTTGCTGTGGATTACAGAACCCGTCAGAAATCAGCCATATAATGCACGGATACGACTCTTCTTATTAGCGCGTGCGATCGAAAAAAACAAGAGTAACATTGCTCAAACGATAACGCAATTAGTCAAAATAAGCAAATCTGTTTTGACATTGCAAAAATATGAGTTTTCTGACATTTCTTATTCTGACTTTCGTCCATTAATTAGTGAGGTTAGCACCGAAAATATAAAGGCGCTTGTGAAAGAAGAAAAGTTAGAAAATCTACAAAATCAGTTGTTGCCTCAATGTTTAAGCTTCGGAAGAATTTGTCCAAGCGAGTCGAATTTAAGCAAGCTAGTTAATGCGCTTATCGAATACCCTAATTGCGCAGTATCTTTGCAGCTTATTCCCACAAGACTTTCTTCTGAAGAAGCAGATACCCTTGGACGGATTCGTCAAATGCTCGACACCTTAACAAGAGGTGTTATGGACCAAAGTATTGGTAATATAAGTTTTTCTCTGGCAGAGAAGCATGCAGAGATATATAAGTTCTATGAAGAAAACAAAAGTGGAGCTCTGTTCCAGTTCAATCTTATTGTTTACGGAACAACGCAAGCTACAGATAGCGTAGTTTCAAGCCTGTACGGGCAATTAAATTCTTCTTCAGAAAAACAAATCAGTATGCAATTTCTTCCGCTCTATCCAAATGAGGCGGATTTTAATAATAACTTTTATCCATTACCCTGGGCGATACACGAGGTGACTTCCGGAAGCAACAGAAATCCCTACATTTGGGAAAATCCTAGTACACTGTTTGCTCCTTTGTATCGAATGCCCTATATCATTACTGCAGAGGAAGCTGCAGAATTTTTCCGCCTCCCCATTGGTGGAGACAGCATTAAAGCCGGTCTTAATGTCAATGAATCTGCAAAAAGTAGCAGAACTTATACTGACAACTTAATCAATAGCGGGGATATCACCATCGGTAGACTCAAATCATCAGCTAAAGGGGATACTCTTGGCATTGCACTCAAGGACTTAGCAAAACATATGTTGGTTGTTGGTACACCGGGTTCTGGTAAAACAACTTTCTCCGTTGGCTTGCTGGATCGCCTTTGGAAGGAACATCATATTCCATTTTTAGTAATTGAACCCGCTAAAAATGAGTACCGCGCATTGGTGCAGAGTATTCCAGATCTACAGGTATTCACTCCGGGCAAAAACTTTATCTCGCCATTTGTGTTTAACCCTTTTGTTCCGCCTAAGAATGTAAAACTCGAAACATACAAGTCCACATTGAAAACTGCTTTTGCGGCTGCGGTTTCCATGTCGACTCCTTTGGACAAAATATTTGAAGAAAGCATTAATAACTGCTATTCCGATTTCAGATGGCTTGATACTTATACTGTAAATGATAAAGGAAAAATATTTAATATAACGGATTTTGTTAAATGTTTCCAAGAAACGTTTGATAGCATTGGATACACTGGTGACGCAAAGAATATCGGGCGTGCCGGTGTAGTCAGGCTAAATAGCCTTGTCAATCTTTTTGACAATTATCACTCTATTCCTATTGAGGATATTTTGACAAAGCCTACAATTATTGAATTGGCTGCCATTGAAAACAACGATCAAAAAGCGCTTATCATTGCTTTGCTGCTCCTATCCATTCTTGCCTATGTTAATAGCAATTATATAGGTGAAGGAGATTTAAAAAATGTCATCTTATTGGAAGAAGCACATGTTCTGCTGGATGCCGATACTAATGTTGGGCAAGGCGATGCTAATCCAAGTGCGATTGCACAAGGTCTGATTAAACGTATGCTTGCAGAAATACGTTCTTACGGTGTTGGCTTGATTATTGCAGATCAATCGCCTAGAAAAGTGACAACTGACGTTGTAGCTCTTACTGACATCAAAGTTGCTTTTCGACTTGTTGAAGCGAGCGATAAGCAGATTTTGGCAGAAAGTATTGATATGGATGATGCCTTAGTTTCGCGTCTAACGAAACTGAAACCAGGCGAAGCATTCTTCTTCTTTAACAAATTAGAAGCACCGGAGGAAATAGTTACTCCGAACTATCGCTTGGAAAACAACATCAGTATTACGCTATCAGATGAAGGAATACGATCCTTGTCTACATATTGGAAAGGCAGAGAAGAACTGCTTCGTCCATATCCGGAATGTATTGTAGTCCCTTACTGTACACATTCTTGTGACTACAATCGAAGAGTTCTTGCCAAAGAAATTGCGCGTCGTATTTTTGTTCGACACTTTAATGCTAATACGAAGGATTTCACTGCTGTTAAGCAAGTATTTGGTCAAATCACAAAACTTGTAATGGCCGAATTAAACGATGAGCCCTTTGATAAAGAACTGCTCTCGTGTGTAAAGGCTCAGTTGTGGCGCCGTATAAAATATGGCACAAAAATACCTGTAACTGACCAATTAATAAAATCTTCTCTCGAGAAAGCGTAGGTGAAATAAGTGGACGAAGAAATGAGCGAGGGTATGGATACTGCCGATGTCGATGTAGATATTCCTGACGATGTCCCGGAGGATATACCTGACGATGTCCCGGAAGACATTCCAGAGGATATACCTGACGATGTCCCGGAATATCTTCCGGAGGATGCACCTGACGATGTCCCGGAAGATATTCCAGAGGATATACCTGACGATATCTCTGAAGATGGAGTTATGGATGAATCTGCGGATGATTTGAACGATGATTATATCCCAGACGATATTCCTGAAAATACATATTCGGACGATATAGATGGGATGGATGATGTGGATTCTGCTGATGATATCCCGGAAGATATTCCAGAGGATGTTTCTGAAAATATAGATTCAGATGATTCTCATGATGCGGAAGATATCCCTGATGATATTCCGGAAGATGTTGATGAAATTACCGACCAAAACGTAACTCCTGCGGATGAGACTGCTGACATTCAGGACGAGGTTCCTGCGGATGGCAACGCTGACGTTCGGGACGAAGCTCCTATGGATGATACCGCTGACGTTCAGGACGAGGCTCCTATAGATGATACCGCTGGTATTCAGGACGAGGCTCCTGCGGATGACAACGCTGACATTCAGGACGAAACTCCTATGGATGACAACGCCGACGTTCAGGACGAGGCTCCCGTAGACGATACCGCCGACGTTCAGGACGAAGTCCTTCCTGATGATAAGAGTGGTGATTACCTAGACGATGCAGGATATTATGGTGATATACCGGCCAAAGATAATAATCCGGATGCTTACGACGAGGCGTTTAATTCCCTTGCCGATTATATGAATGCTCATAATTATGGCCCAGATGATTTTGCCACCTATTCACAAGACCCAGTGTGGCGCGATCTACAAAAGCAGGCATATCCTGATTATGATTTGCCTCCACTGACACAGGAAAACGCATTCAATCGACTTTCTGATTATATGAATACTCATAACTATGGGCCAGATGACTTTGCTACATACTCTCAGGATCCTGAATGGCGTGATTTACAGCGCCAGGCATTTCCTGACTACGAATTACCGCCGCTCAACAAAGCAGATAATCTTGGGCGCTGGAACGAGATTCCCCCTGATATTTCCTTTAAGGAAAGTCTGGATGCAACAAATCCCAATTTTGAGTTTGGGGATGAATGGCAAGACAACTGTCAGCGTTGCGTACCCACATACGAAATGAGAGCACGCGGTTATGATGTTACGGCACAGCCTTGTACAGATTGGGACGACTATCTTTCTTATCATCCGTATGATGTTTGGGAAAATCCCGATGTTATAGGCACATCCGGTAGCGGTTTATCTGATATTCAATCCGCAATGAATAACTGGGGGGATGGAGCAAGAGCACAAATATGTGTACAATGGGAATATGGTGATGGCGGTCATACATTTATGGCCGAGCAAAGAAACGGAAAAACTTACTTTTTTGATCCGCAAACAGGAGATACTGATGTGAGCTGGTATTTCAACGAAGTTCATCCAGGAAGTACATCTTTCTGTCGAATAGATCAATCGATGCCGTCTAAACGAATTTTAGATTGTTGTAAGGGGGTTAAAAAATGATTGATTTTCATAGCGCCGTAGATCTTGCGAAAAAGTATTATGTTGAAAAAGGTCTTGACGAACTGACAAAGGTATATGATGCAGATAAAACTTGGATTGTATTTGCTGGGAAGAAAAATCAGACTAAATTTGGGAATTCCGGAATCTCTATTGACAAAGAATCTGGCGAAATCAATCGATTCATTCTTCCGTCTCGTGCAAATTTTGAAATTTTGAAAAAAGCCACTTTGATTGATCTTTAACCGAGGAGGATACGAATATGGGATTATTTGATCGCAACCCTAACGAAAGTGCTTATGTTGGAGGAAAAAAACATTTTGCTGATGTCATCAAGAACTCTGGCCCCGGCGATTTATTGATTTGGCGTCAGCCTGAAGAAGATTTTAATACGAACAGTACATTAATTGTTATGCCCGGTGAGGAAGCAATTTTTATTAAGGGTGGTACAATTGAGCAAACCTTTGACAGCGGTACATACAAATTGTCTTCAGAGAATTATCCGTTTATCAGTCGTCTGCGTAATGCGTTTACTGGTGGTATCAGTACCTTTAATTGTGTTGTATATTTCGTTCGCAAAGCACATAGCATGGAAATCTTTTGGGGTACAGATTCTCCTATTCAGGTTCGTGATCCTGTTATGATGATTTCCACAAGTGTTCAGGCACGTGGTTCTTATAAGGTACAAGTTGATAACCCAGGAAAATTCTTGACCAAGATGGTTGGCAATAATGTTCCGTTCATCATGCAGGGAGAACTGAACAATTACTTCATAAGCGAATTCCAGCAGCACATTAAGTCTTCTATGGCTCGTGCTATCCGTGATGCAAATCAAGAAATCTTGGGAATCTGTGCAGAACAAGATACTCTTGCAAATCAGATTCATCCCATCTTACAAGAAATACTTGACGATTACGGTCTTAAGCTGATTACATTTACTATTGCAGCAATTGATATTCCGGAGAATGATCCTAATCGTCAGAAGCTGGAAGAAGCATTTGCAAACAAGGGCGTTATGCGTATTCTCGGCGATGATTGGGGCAGACAGCAAGCTAGTGAGATGCTGCACACATTAGCGGCGAACCCGGGAGCTGGAGGTATTGCCTCAGCAGGCGCAGGGCTTGGTATGGGCATGGCTGCAGGAGGAGTCTTTGCTGGAATGGCGCAGCAAATGTTCGCACCCATGCAACCGCAGGCTCCTGTTCAGCAACATCCTGTACAATCAGCACCATCTGGCCGTTTCCAACAGCGAGGAACCGCAGAGAATAATCAGCAGGGAACCCAGACTACGGAGGATCCCGTTGAAGCACTAAAGAAGTTGAAAGCAATGCTTGATGCGGGTCTTATCCCCCAGGAGGTCTATAACTCTAAAATGAATGAAATCTTGAATCGGATGTGATTGGAGGAGGTTGTAATGAAAAAATCAAAAATACTAGGTATCCTTATCCATCTGATTGTTTTAGCTCTGTTTAATGCGCTGTACTTCGGGCTTGGAGGAGTGAACCATCCTGCATCGGCATGGATTTCGTATGGTTTTATCCATTTCTCTTACATCATTATGATTATTACACCTTTTATAACGCAGAGAGGGAAAGACCGCGGAACTTACGCTGCAACAATGTACACAATCACTTCTATCTACTTTTTTATTGAATTGATTGTTGGCTCCATAATAATTATTATTGCTCCCGAAGGTCTTAAATTTTCCTTGTTCAGCCAGCTTATCATGGCGGCAGTGTTCTTGATTTTCTTGTTTAGCAATATGATGGCCGACGAACATACCGCAAAAGCCGTAGAAAAGCACGAAGCCGAATTGGTATATGTAAAAGAATCTTGTTCTAAGCTAAAAACAATTTTGAATGCTATCAACGATAAGCAAATGTATCGGAAAGTGGAACAAGCATACGATTTAATTCAATCAAGCCCTGTTAAGTCACATCCCAGTGTTTACGCCATTGAAGGTCAGGTAATAAACGAAATTGATAATTTGAGTTTTGCAGTACATAATGGTGATGCTTCAGCCATTACTACTTCTGCTGAGAAGGTTGTCAAGCTAGCAAATGAACGTAATCGCTTGCTTAGATTAGCAAATTAATAAGATAATATTGTTCCGGTAATTATTGGGGGATATCTTGATTTTAATCAGGGAATATTTATATTTGTTAGTCAAACAATCTTCGCGAGCAGGGCCTTTGTATATACAAAGGCAAAAATACCGGTGCTGCTTTCCTGGCAACATCGGTATTTTTCTCGTTGGGGAAGTCCCCAATCCCCTTAAAGATCCGTATCTGGCGATACGGGGCTGCGCATTCGTTCCGAACGCTTTACGCTGTGTGTTCCATCGAAAATATGGTATGACGATCATGAGCTTAATCAAAATCTGTTTTTGACTCATTTGTAAGACCAAAAATTTCTCCGTCTATATTGAGAATGCAATCAATATCAATCCGCGTCTTGTCCAGCAGAATCACTTGCTTTTGGTAATCGTCTATCTTCTTAATCTGTCCGGAAATCGTATGACAGGAACCGCCAGCTTTTCTCTGATCCGGAACAAAGTAAGTAATTGTAAGCACTGGCTTCTCTCCGGAATAATCACAAGCCATCCGCAGCTTATAATCCAGCTCTGCTTTTTCCGATTCAGAAAGTTCAGGCTTGCGATCCGTCAGCCGAGCAGTTTCCTTTATCACATCTCCATATCCAGTCAGCGCAGCGAATGGAGAAAACTGAGCTGCCCGGTCTATCATCGTCATCCTGGGATGCCGTGTGGAAACGTGATGGGGATGATTGATAATGTCATCATATGAATTTTTTGCGTTATCTCTATCTTGCAAAATAATTATCACCTCTTCCGGATATTCGCTAATTCAAATGCCTCTATGCTTTATGACCACCAATCTGCCGATTACGATCTTTTGCCGTTGCACCTTCCTGCAAATTCATTCCCTTCAGGATTGCATTCTTGCCAAATTTTTTCTTGATTTCCAACATGGCTTCCTGCATTTTCCGCTCCTTCTCCAGTTCCTCATTTTCTTTTTCCAGCAGACTTTGACGAGCGGAATAGTCTGTAAATAAATCTAACTGCTCAAAGTTGTTTTCGCTTTGTGTCTGTGCTTCTGCCTCAGCGATAACATGAGTAGCAGCCATGTTAATCCTGCGTACCAGAAGACCTTCATCTACGATCCGGTCAAACAGTTCCATCACAGCCTGGGTAATCAGGCGGGTGGAAGAAGTGTATTTTTTCAGATTGGCAGTACCGTGGGCGTGCTTTGGAATGCTGCGGCCATATCGGTCTGTCTTGATTTCTCCATGATACTTCTTTCGCCGCGACGGGTCTTTCAGATTATCAATATCATAACCGACTGTCAAAATAATTTGATTTGTCACAAGCCTTTTATCCACCAAATCAAGAACCAGCAGGTCAGTCATTTCCCGTACTACAAGTTTTGCTTTCTCAAACGGGTACGGACACTGAAGTACCTGACCGGAGCCGACACTGTTACTTTCCGGCTTGTAGGCTTTGATGTCAGCAATCGTACAAGGCTCCCAACCCCAGGCATGGTCAATCAATAATTCCGCATTGACGCCGAAGAGTTGATACAGAAGTTCCTCGTTGTGGTAGTCACCCGGTTTGCCTTCAGAGCAGCGGGCAATATCACCCATCGTATAAAGCCCATGTTCTTCCAGCTTCTTTGCGTACCCTTTTCCCACCCGCCAGAAATCAGTCAAAGGGCGATGTGTCCACAGAGAGCGCCGGTAAGACATTTCATCCAGTTCAGCAATCCGGACACCATTCCGATCCGGAGAAATATGTTTTGCCTCTATGTCCATCGCAACTTTACAAATATACAGGTTCGTGCCAATCCCTGCAGTTGCAGTAATCCCGGTAGTGTCCAGAACATCAAGAATCATTTTCATGGCCAGTTCGCGAGCTGTCAGTTGATACGTTCTTAAGTAGCTAGTTGCGTCAATAAAGACTTCATCAATCGAATAAACATGAATATCTTCCGGCGCGATATATTTGAGATATACCTCATAAATACTGGCGCTGATTTTCATATAATGTGCCATCTGCGGCGGTGCTACCACGTAATCTACCGCCAGAGAAGGATTTTCTTTCAGCTCTCCATCCTGAACTGAGGAACCTGTCAGTTTCCGTCCCGGCGCTTTTTGCTGCCGCATGGAGTTGACCTCTTTGACCTTTTGCACGACTTCAAACAGTCTGGGTCTTCCGGGAATCCCATAGGATTTCAAAGCCGGAGATACCGCAAGGCAGATGGTTTTCTCCGTCCTGCTGGCATCTGCGACCACCAGATTGGTTGTCATCGGATCGAGTCCGCGCTCCATACACTCAACGGAAGCGTAAAACGATTTTAAATCTATAGCGATATATATTTTATCTGACATTGTTCAACGCCTCCTTCCTGTCGGCTTTTAGATAAACACGGCAATAAGACCGTAAATATTTTTCTGAACTCTCAATTTTCCGATTCCTCTATAATGCCGTAATCAATCAGTACATTTGTTTCTGCGCGGAGCGGGTAAACGATCCCCATCATCTCGTAGTCATATCGCTTCACTTTTCGGAAACTCTTTATAGGTTCCGGTGCATAGGCAGATGTTTCACATCCAGCATATTCGGCGTCACCAGCCAAATCATCGGCCACATCCTTTATCAATGCGTCCTCTACGTCTTCAATCGTACTGCCATACTCGACAGCAATCAATTCATGTTTTTTTACATCTTTATCCAGGTCACCAAAGGAACGATACAGTTTGTACTTCATAATAATAGCCTCCTTCGTCTTAAATAGTTTCAAGATACCTGCTGATTTTCAGCTTTAGCTCAGCCAGGTATTCTTCAAAATATACACTGATTGCCACTGGATATACCTCGTCCAGTGCTTCCGTGATTTCTCTGATCCGCTCATTACCAATCTTACAGAATCGCTTCATCGGTTCAAGGTAAAGTGGGTAGACCGCTGATATCTGCGGAACGCCAAGATGCTTTGCAACCACTTCGGCACCAATTCTTGCAGAAGATGAAAAATCATCTTGTTTGAATGCGCACAGCAACATTTTCAGGAATTGGATCAGCAAGGTATCCTGCTTTTTTAATAATGACTCAGTTAGATCACTAAGGCGAAAGCAATCCGTAAAATCAAAGCCAACAATATTTCCATCCGATGTTGCCGACATCTGCACCGCATCAATTTGTTCGAACATGACCGCCAAAGCATAGTGACAAGCATACTCAAAAGCCATATTGATAGAATTTTGCAGGTCTTCCGTTGTAAATGGATGCAGTCCTTCCAAGTAAACGATTCCAACTACATAAGGTGTCTTAAACGGCCAGCTTTCCTTACGGCCACTCTTTTTTATCAGGAACACCTGCGGAATCGGAATTTGCATTTCCTGTGCAAGCCGGGAATATACGAATTCACAGCAGGCTGAACATAGCTGTTCCTGCTTTATGAGAAGAGGTGGCAGACCTTCTTTTACCGGAGTTGCCAAAAGCAGTTGCCCGGAAAATCCTTCATGGATGAATGGCTGATAGAGATAATCCCTGCTGTCCACATAAAACTCATTGTCCAAATCAGTCACCTTCCTTACTGAGATGTTAATCTGCTGGCATTGACCATTTGCTTATCAAAATTATAGCAGATCCAATCGAAAAAAACAGTCCAAACCTACTCGAAAGCAGTCAAATCCATTTTCATATACATAAATATATCTATCTCAAACACCGCAGACCGGAATATAAATAAATTTGCGCCATTCGTTCTTTAGCACTATTTTATGTTCTTTATCTTCTGTATTACATGAAAGATGACCGATATACTAAAAAGGAACGAGAAATAGTTCTAAAGGAGGAGGTGACGAGATGGACGCACAAGCTGTTGGACAACGGATCAAAGCTGCTCGTGAGGCAAAGGGACTAACACAGGAAGGACTGGCAGCGTTGGTCGATCTCAGCCCCACTCATGTGAGCGTAATTGAGCGTGGTCTTAAGATTCCCAATCTGGATTCTTTTGTAGCCATCGCAAACGCACTGGGCGTTTCCGCAGATTCACTGTTGATTGATGTAGTTGACCATGCCACGGAGAGCGCAGCCTGTGAGCTATCCAATCGGATTTCTCATCTGCCGCATCGGGAGAGAATGAAGATCCTGAATGCATTCCGCATTCTGACAGAAGAATAAGAAATATCAGGGGAGCCGTAAAGGCTCTCTTTCTTTTTATAGAATTTTAATAATTTCGACAAAAGATGCCATCCACCGACAATCATTTTATGATAATGTAGTTCTAAAGAACAAGTTTAAATTCTAACGGAGGATGAAATTATGAATTTCCAAAAGATTCTGAAACAAGTTGCCGCCGAAAATAATACGACACCAGAAGATGTTTACCGTGAGATGCAGATCGCTCTTGAAGATGCGTACAGCCACAAGAATGACACCCAGGAGTCTCAGACACTATGGAAGGAAATGGGCTTTGATAAAAAATGCCCGTCACCGGAGCAATTCATCAAAAAGTCCGCTCAAAAGCTGCGTGGTGACCTCGGAATGTCTATCTGGAGGAAGCGATCATGAAAAAAGTGTGTTTTGTGGCGGATCGTTTTTTCTGGGAAGAAGAAATGAATAATCTACTCTATCAGGAAATCAATAAAATTTCAGACGAAGACCGCTACATTGAGTTCTGTTTTCATACTTGCCACGAGGTTTTTACACAAAAGGCAGTCGCCTGTATCCAGAAATTACGTAGGGAGCGGCCGGAAAAACATCTGTCAATAGTAGCCATTATCGATCCCCTGAGATGGGGAGAGGATGAGTTTAATGAGGAAATCCTGTTCCGCCACGATCAATTCCCCCGTGGTAGTGTTGACCGGATTGACTTTGCTCCCGCATTTGACGGTAAATGTGAGAAAGACGAAAGGCGCTTCATTCAACACTTTTATAAGATTGACCGCTGGCTTTACCATCAATGTGATGACATGATTGCCTATTATTATGACAACCTTCCAAATATTACGCAAAGAACCGCCAGAACTGCTACATCCGGAAACTCCAGACCGGCACTTCATCATCTTTATCTGCCAAAAACCAAAGACAGAATTGACATCCTAATTGAGCAGCTTCCCGAACGGGAGCGAAATGCTGTGCTGGCAATTAACAGCGGTACAACCTATCGACAGCTTGCAGAGCAATTAGGCATATCTTATAACCGGGCACAGCAGTTGACAAATAGAGGCGAGCTGCAAATCCGCAGATGGCTGCGGCAAAGCTCCTGATAGCAGCCCACATACAAAAAAGAATGCCCCTGACGACCGGTTACAGCCAGTCCGGGGCATTCATTTTTATCTTTGAGTTTCTTCTTTTCTCTTTTCTTCCTGAGCCTTTTCTTCTTCCTGACGAGTCTGATTCAAGAATTGCTCCACATTTTTCTGCGCTTTTAAATAGTCCTGCATCTCTGTCCGTGCATTCCGGTATTGTGCGTAGGCGGCTTTCTTGTCTGCCAGAACTTCGGCATATTCTGCTGATAAATCCTTTACCTTTGGAAGTTTCTTGATTCCCAATTCGTTAAAGGCATCCTTTGCTGCTTTGTGCAGGGTTATTGCTTCCCGGTGGGATTCATGAAATTTTCTGCTGTATCCAGACTTACGATAATCTACATATACATCCTTTGTTTTGGCATAGTTGATGATGTGTTTTTTCAGGGAAGCGATCTCCACCAGCCGTTTTTCTGCCGTCTTGATTTTTTCATCCAGTTGATCAAAGCGTTCTGTTGACTGTTTTGTTTTCTCACGAAGCTGGTCGATATCCTCAATTCCATGCTCACGAAGGAAAATCATGGTCTGGGCCATTTGTTTCAGATTATAGACCGTAGCCCATCGCTGATAACCGATTCCTTTCGCCTGAAGTCTGGCGTCAATATCTACCAGCAGATTCAGACGTTTCTGGTTAACAGCTTGCTTATTCTTGCTGCGGATACGGTGTTCTTTTTCGCCCAAAATGACAGCGCGGATTTCTTCCTCTGTGTATCCTTCTCCCAAAGATCGAAAACGCAGAAAACGATCCTGTCCTTCTTTCCAGAGCGCCGTGTGTTTGCCGCGCTTGCAGGTATAACCGTCCTGTTCCAGAAGCCGGAGAAATTCTTCAAAGTCCTTTGGTTTCTTTAGAAGCGCCCGATCGATAGCCTGCCGGATTTCATCCCGAAAGCAGTGCCGCTTTGGGTAAGTGGTTCGTTTGATACGCTCTTTGTATGGTTTCTTCTCAATAATAGACAGTCCATGCTCCATACAAATGATGTCGCTGACCTTCTGAAGAGCAAGACCAGAGTTATGGAAGTCACGAAATTTACGCTTGCAGTCCAGCGAAGTGGAATTGAAAACGATATGATTATGGATATGGGCACGGTCTGTGTGAGTTGCTACCAGAAAAGCGTGTTTTCCTTTGGTGAACCGCATCCCCAGCTCGTAGCCAACCCGGTTGGCTTCCTCCGGTGTAATCTCCCCCGGTTTGAAGGACTGGCGAATCTGATAGGCAATCACATCGTTTTGCTGCCGTCTGCCGGTGATATGGAGATATTGTCGCTTAGCCAGAAGAAATTCCTCGTCTGCCGTCATGGGATCGCATTCATATCCGCTCACCAGTTCGCCTTTTTCCGTCTTTTCCGGATTCTGAGCATAATCAGTCCGGTCGCGCAGGCACTGTGCAATGGTTTTCCCTTTGTTGATATGCAATGCAATCAGTCTTGTTGCCGCCATAGCTCACCGTCCTCTCCACAGCAAAAAAGAAGGCAGGCCGTTCCGCTTATTATTGCGGAGCAGTCTGCCCGAAACATTTTATTTTATGAATGTACAAAGCCCACTAGAGAATCCTTCATCCCGTCCAGTGCGCTTTCGATCACTACGGCAAAGAACATGGCGGCTACACACAGAATTTCCAGAACGACCAGAATTGCCACCGAAGTCCACATCTGCTGTACAGCCGAATAAATCCCGCATCCGAGTATAAACAGCATCAGAGGCCCCATTACATAAGCTGACAGGTTGGTTACAAGTTTTACCAAAAGAGTCGCTGCCATCAAAATCAGAATGATAGGAAGTGCCAGTAGCTTAAAAGGGAGTAGTGTGAAAGAAAGTAGAGGCCAGCCGAAAAATGGCGCACTGAAACAAGC
>ENA-ORNP01001310-ORNP01001310.1-human-gut-metagenome-genome-assembly--contig:-NODE-1310-length-25973-cov-6.223821_pt1 | contig 25973 bp, 16 predicted proteins | sample MGYA00242119_ERZ509030 | MGnify/ENA primary metagenome ERZ509030 (study PRJEB26280, sample SAMEA2338708) | human gut metagenome | biome: human gut; feature: human-associated habitat; material: faeces... | reverse complement strand
CAATATTATCTTAAAACTCAGCAAAATCTGAATCCATCCCTGTAAAGGAAAGGCAGCGAATTTACTCGCTGCCTGCCTTCTCATTGAACTTGTATCCTACACCCCAAACGGTTTTAAGTGACCATTTGTCAGATACACCCTCAAGCTTTTCACGAAGTCTTTTAACATGAACATCAACAGTTCTTGAATCACCGTAATAATCAAATCCCCATACTTCATCTAAAAGCTGGTCACGGGTATAAACTCTGTTAGGGTTTGAAGCAAAATGATATATAAGTTCAAGTTCTTTAGGCGGAGTATCAACTACAACACCTTTAACTTTAAGCTCATAATTAACTATATTGATTTCAAGGTTATCATATGTAACAACCTTTTTAGAATTTTCGTCAGCTTCATTATTTCCGCTTGTTCTTCTTAAAACAGCCTTAACTCTCGCCATAACTTCTTTAGCATCAAAAGGCTTTGTAACATAGTCATCCGCACCAAGTTCAAGGCCGAGTACTTTATCAAAAGTTTCGCCCTTTGCCGTAAGCATAATAATAGGTGCATTAGAAACTTTTCTGATTTCACGGCAAACCTGCCAGCCATCCATTTTAGGAAGCATAATATCAAGAAGTACAAGTTCAGGTGATTTAGCCTGGAACATTTCTACTGCCTGCTGCCCGTCATTAGCAACGAAAACAGAATAGCCTTCATTTTCCAAGTAAAGTTTTAAAAGTTCGCAAATGTTGCGGTCATCATCAACAACCAAAATTTTTGTTCCCATAGCGTTTCTCCTTTTCTGTTATAATGCCATTTTACCACTGCATAGTGATGATTTTTTGTTGTTTTGGTTAACATTTTATAAAATTTATAAATAATTTTTGAATTAAATTTTGTGGTTATATTAAGTTTACCATTCTTTTCCTCTTTTTATACATCCTTCAACATGGTCAATAAACTGCTTTGCGCCCCTCGGTGAGCGTCCGCCCCTTCTTGTAGCCCACTGATCAGCTTTAAAAAGAAGCTTATCCATATCAACACCATGATTTTCAAAGTGCCTGTCATTCGCAAGTTTTTCAACAATATCAAGGTATTCTTTTTTATCAGGATTTAAGAATGTAATCGTAAGCCCGAATCTGTCAGAAAGTGAAAGTTGCTCTTGCATTGTGTCACCCTTATTAACATCATTTTCCCTGTCGGAAAAATTTTCTTTAATTAAATGGCGTCTGTTTGAAGTAGCGTAAATAATAGTATTTGGCTGTTTACCGGAAAGCGAACCCTCAAGTGCCGCCTTAAGTTCACTAAACGAAGTATCATTAGAATCAAAGCTTAAATCATCAATATAGATAATAAACTTCATTGGTGAATCGGCAATCTGCTCTCTGATAAGAGAAAGGTCGGCAACTGCACTTTTAGGAATTTCAATCATACGAAGTCCCTTTTGCCAATATTCATTAAGAATAGCGTGAACAGTTGAGCTTTTGCCTGTTCCCCTATCACCGTAAAGCAAAACATTATTTGCCGGGTGCCCTGCAATAAAGCTTTCGGTATTATCAATAACCTTATTTCTTTGAAGCTCATAATTTTTCAAATCAGTCAAACGAATAGTATCAATTGAATTGACAGGTGTGATTTCCTCATCTCTCCAAGTAAACGCAATATTTTTAGCGTAAATACCGTATCCGTTTTCTCTATGATATTTTACAAGCTCATCTATTTGCTTATCCCAATTTTTATCAAGCGGTGCAAGTGCTTTGCCAACTTCCCAGCCCGGCAAAGTTAAAAGAATTTCTTTTATTTCTTCATCGGTAAAGTCAAGTTTATTTATACACTCAACGTTTTCAACTATCTGTGCAGGGCGACTTGCACCTATAAGAACCGTTGCCACCGCCTTATTACGAAGCACCCATGAAAGCGCCATCTGGGAGAGCTTCTGACCTCTGCTCAGCGCAATTTCATTCAGAGCATTAAGACGCTTCAACATTACATCATCAAGCTGTCCGTCCAGCCACGGAGCGCCTCCTTTCGCAAGACGCGAATCTTCGGGAACTCCATGGAGATACTTATCTGTAAGAAAGCCCTGATAAAGCGGTGAGAATACGGCAAGGCTCAGATTATTTTCAATACAGTATTTATCGAGGTCGTCACGTTCCACCCAGCGGTTGAGCATTGAATATGACGGCTGATTTACTATAAAAGGTGTGCGCAGCTCTTTGAATATTTTCTGTATTTCTGCGGTCTGCTGTCTGTTATAGTTCGATATTCCTACATAGAGAGCCTTACCCTGTCTTACGGCATTATCAAGCGCAAGCGCTGTTTCTTCAAGCGGTGTGCCGGGGTCGAAAATGTGATGATAATAGATATCAACATAATCGAGTTTCATACGTTTAAGGCTCTGATCAAGGGACGCTGTAAGATATTTCCTTGAACCGTTCTTATCGCCGTAAGGTCCGTCCCACATTTCATAACCTGCTTTTGTTGAAATGCACATTTCGTCACGGTATTCTCTCATCCCGCGGTCGAGTATCTTTCCAAAGTTCTCTTCTGCACTTCCGTTATAGGGGTGACCGTAATTGTTGGCAAGGTCGAAATAAGTTATGCCAAGGTTGAATGCGGTGTGTACCATTTTTTCGGCATTTGCAAAATCCGATCCGAAGCCGAAGTTCTGCCATAATCCGAGCGATACGGCAGACACTTTCAGTCCGCTGTTGCCAAGTCGGTTGTAGACCATTTTTTCGTAACGGTTATTTTCCGGAATAAACATAATTTTTTCTCCTTTGTACTTATCAGATCCGGTTGTAAAACCAATAGCTTTTAATGTATTTTCATTATATACTTTTTCTGCAACAATTTCAATATCTGTCGTCGCACCATTTGATATAAAAATACTCTTTGTCAATAGTTGTGTACAGGAAAACAGAAAAATTGCTTCAGCGGGTTCGGATCAAGAATCCGCCTATAATTTTTGATGAGAAAAAGGCACTATAATAGTCATGATTAGCACTGTAAATTATAAAAGCACTTGCATATTGCAGGTGCTTTTATCTATATACCATATATACCTGATGATTTTTATATTACTGACAGAAAAAATGCAAGACTTTAAAAAATTTTACGGTAATAACGAATATGTTGTGATGTACGCTTATTCCATATATAATATTAATATTGAATAGAGGAAGATTGCGTAGAAGTATGTGTTCTTAACTTCGACAAAATCTTACTTTTGTTTATATTATATCACCATTTGTGATATGTGTCAACAATCGAAAGGTGATTTATATTTTATAATTAATACATTTTTCTGATTTGAATGAAATTAATTTAAGTTTCATTAAACAGAATTGTTAGAAAAACGATAAAGTTTCGTTGTCACTTAATAGAAAGGAATATGTGTATGTCAAGAACAAATCGTGATATTAAAATTAAAAAGGTCAAAAAGCTAAGAAAAAACCACCTATATAAAAATCGCATAAATTATGATAATATTTTCATTGACACATCTTTGTGTAAAAAAACAGAAATCACATCTGATTTCACCGGTAAAACGTCTTCATATAGTAAAACAGACTCTGATCCGGAAATAAAGTTGAAACAAGCCGCAGAATTATGGAAGCGATACAGTAAAATTCATCTCAAAGGTTCTACCTATTTAAAATATAGCAATCTTATAGACAAGCATATTATTCCTGAATTGGGCGATATTTGTATTTCACAGATAAATTCGGTACTGCTGGCTGATTTCATGAATCATAAATTGAAACATGGCAGAATCGACAAAAACGGAGGACTAGCGGCGTCATATGTAAAGAATATCATGATAATTATAACTGAAATAATCAATTTTTCAATAGACGAAGGATATAGTTCACCTATAAGAATCAAGTTACATATGCCTAAAAACGAAAAAGGTGAAATTCGTGTTATGGATAAGATAAATCAAAAAACATTGGAAGATTACTTATTTTCTCATCTAACTCCAACTAATATGGGCATACTGCTTTCTTTGAATACAGGTCTTAGAATAGGGGAGATATGTGCATTGAAGTGGTCAGATATAGATTTCCAAAAAGCAATATTGAAAGTAAACTCAACTGTTTCCCGTGTAAAAAGCGATGATGAAAACAGCAGCAAAAGTAAATTAATAATAGATACCCCGAAAACTCAGTCTTCAATCCGTGAAATTCCGATTATATCACAGCTAATGAAGCCCTTGGTAAGTACAATTCTTCGTGGAGCGGTGATAACTATCAGAAAGCAAATCAGCTTGCTATGATATTCCTGTTGAATTCGCCCAAGGTAGACTCTTTATATTTAAGCAAGCTTGATGCAGGGCATTCTCAGTTCTTCATCAAGAACGGAGGAAACGGTCTGATTTATAATAAGTCAGGCATAAGTATATCTGTTTCGACCGCTTCGGATTATAACGGAGCAAAAAAGCAGTTGACAGATCAGATAGCAAAGCTCAACAATGCTTCCGGAAAAGAGAAAAAAACGGCAAATTCTTATGTTAATGCAAGCTTCCTTGATCACAAAAATATTTCGGAATCAGGAGATAATTATAAAATTATCAATGAAACCAACGCTATAAATACGTTTATCGAGTATGAGAAATTTCTGACCGATACGGGTACTTTAAAATACAGTGATGTAAAATCCACACTGGAGAATATATATACGCTCGGAAAGTACTACGATAACTACAATACGCTGGCAGGAAAAGCTGTAAGCTCCGCAAAGAAGGAAATGGATACCGCAAACGGCAAGGTATCATCAGCAAAGTCAAATGCCACAAAATATTACAACAATATAAAGAGTTATGTTGACGGCATAAACGATGCGAACAAGAATTACAATACTTCTTACGATTTTCTCAACGGGATCAATAACGGCGATAATGAAGATCTGCACACTGTAGTATCAAATATGTTATCGCAGAAGGTCAGTATGCCTACTGCCACCAAGACGGTCAGCGGCTATGGTTTCAAGAATTTCAACAACTTTGTCAATAATAATTATAAAGAAAACAGCAGCGATACACACGACAAATATATAAAGGTGACCAAGGAGATAATCGGTTCATCGCTCAAGACAAATGTCAAATATGCTTCAGTCTGCAATGCCGCTGATTCCTATTTCAAAGAAATTGCAAATAACACAACATCAAAGACATTTGATACATATATGAAGGATAAAGTCGGTTCATCGGTTGACGATAACGACTTGTATAAGTTACTGCTCAGTCTTCGCAGGCATAGCATTACGGTTGATGATATAAAGGATGCAATAGGCAGTTACAATGAAATTGTAAACGGTTATAAAGCGCTTGTTGACGACGCACACACCAAAAAGAACGCTTATGACGCAAAGAAAAACGAACAGGCAAGCGACACGGCAAATTACAAGGCTTGTCTTAACAACTATTTTAATTTCGGAAACCGTTATCAGAACGATTTAGTATTTTATAAGAAGTACATAGCCGCCGCTAAAAACACGATCACTGAGAAGGTAAGTGCGGTAAGTACGCAGTTTGCTAAAATTGAGGACAATGTAAGTAAAATTGCCGAACAGCTTACTGCGATAGATGAACAGCTCGGCGTTGCAAGAACTGCAATAGAAACATATAATACGAATCTCAACACTTGGAACACTAAAAACAACGAATATAAAAACAAAGCCGGAAGCGATAATTTCAGCGAGCAGAACAAAGCGGATATTGAAGCCGCTCATAAGCAGTATGATACAAAAAAGCTTGACCAATTCAGAGGTCAGCTTTTAGCGTCATGGCTGAATGAGTATAACGAATTTAAAAGTATCCTTACAAGGTCCGATAACTTCAAATACGGCAAAACAAAAATCAAGGATATCAAAACAGCAGATAAACTTCTTGCCGCCATACCGTCTGATGTCAAGAATTCGCTCGGTAAAGTGGTTACGGTTGAGGATGCAAATTCAAAGCTGAACACGCTGTATAAAGGCGAAAAGCCGGGAAAAATTGAGCTTGATAGCGAATACAAGTTCCTTTCTCCGACTATTATACCGGTGACGTTCCTTGTTTATCTTAATGCAACATATAAGGACGAAAGTACGAAAACCCCTGCTGACACAACGATAAAAAACAGCTATGAGACATCTAAAAACAAACTGAAGAGTGACAATAACGGAAGCAGTGCGGAAAATGCTACTATTCCGCCAAAAAGCGAAAAATTGTCAAAATCAGAAGACAATAAAGGAAATTCCGGAAATAGCAATACTGCGGTAAAAGGCAATTATGGATATTCATATAAAGGAAAAACCGCACCGAATGATTTGCCGTCAAAAGGAGCAGATAAAGGAGGACAGAGCAATACTCAGTACAAGCTGGATGAAAAAGACGGTAAGATAGACGCATCAAGCGGATTTACTCAACAGTCAAACGTGCTCGGACAGATCCTGAACGGTATAGGCAATATAGCTGAAAACGCACTTGAGAATGTATACATACTTACTTACATTTTTGAGAATTTCTCTTATAACACGTTGATACAGGATGAGCTTATCAACGGTGAAGGTATTGCTAAAAATTCAAAAGGCGATACAAGTATAACTGCATTTACGAAGGCTGAATCAGCACTTTCCGATTCAGATATCACAGGCAAATATGTCGATAAGCAGAAAATGCTCAGCAGTTATCCGATGAAAGCGGCAAACAACTATTTCTATGGTGCGGAGATAGAATATATCCTGTATGGCAACGAAAGTGCCGAAAAGAATGTCACATACGCAAAAGCCAGCATCTATGCAATAAGATTTGCATTCAACTGTATATATGCGTTTACTAACAGCGATATAAGAAGCCTGACCAGAAACGTAGGTCTTGCAGTACAGGCGGCAACATGCGGATTCGTGCCTTATCAGATCGTACAGGTAGTTCTTCAGTTAGCGCTTGCCGCAGGCGAATCTGCCACAGATCTTGTTATGATGGAAAATGGACTTAAGGTTGCGGTTGTTAAGTCAAAGGATACATGGACGTTGTCGCTGAAAAACGCCTTTGAAACTGCGGCTGAAAAAATAGCAGATGTTGCTGTTGAAGTCGTAAAAGAGGGCGCAAAGAAAATATCTGACGGTATACAGGGTATCGTTGATGCGACAGCAGACAATATTACTACTTCAATAGATGAGCTGAATGAAAATCTGACCTCTGCAACCCAGAGTAAAATAGATGAAATAGTCAACTCTGCCAGCAATTATGTTCAATCAATAATTGAAGAAAAGCTGAATGATCTTCAGTTCCTGGACGACCCGAATAAAATAAATGTAAATACCGAAGTAGGAAAAGCTTTTGATGAAATTTCAGGAAGTCTGCACAATGAGCTTCAATCCAGATTTGGCGGCAATAAAATTGCCGATTCTATTCTTTCTGACGTAGAAGAAAAGTTAAACGGAGTGATAAACACAACAAAGACTAATATTCAGGGAAAATTAAGCAAACTCGATCCGGAAAAAGCCTATTCAACATTTGTAACCGAACTCAACAACTTCAAGATGGATTTAACAAAGAGATTGAAAGAAACCGTAGACAACATTGGTAGCAAATTAAGCGGTAAGGCTACAGAACTGACCAAAGAAGTACAGGAAAAAATCAACGGATATGTCGGCGACAAGACAAAAGAGCTTACAGATAAGGCAACGGATGAGCTTAAGAAAAAGATAATAGAAACAACCAACGATTTCTCAAAGAACTTCCTGGAAACAGGCGAAAACGCAATCGGAGGCGGTGTTGACAATCTTAAGGGCAATTCAAGTTCATCGCTGGCATCTGCAATAAAGTTCGGATATAAAGATTATCTGATGCTGTTTACATTTATATCTATATCAGTAAACGATAAGCCGATACTCAACAGAACCGCAGATGTTATACAGATGAACATTACGAATGCCAAGACAAGCAACGGCGCCACATATCAGCATATGCTGACGAAAGATGACGGTTCAAAGTTCAGAATGTCACAGGCAAAGACATATGTTGCCGTTCATGCGTCAGTTGATGTAGATATGCTGTTTATGAATATGGAATTCTTCACGAATATACTTTCGGATGCTGAAAACGGAGTTACGACAGAAGTGGACGGTGACTTTACACCGGCGGCAAAGCTTCAGTACAACGGTCTGTCCGGATATTAAAAACAAAAGATAAGAAAAGTGGTGATACATATGAAGAAAGGTATAATCGAAAAGCTTAAAGAGGATGAGGCGTCGGCTGTAGTAGAGGCGGTAATTTCATTTACCGGATTTCTGTTCGTAATATTTACTATATTGAACGTCGTTAATTTCTGCCGTGCGCAGATGCTCATATCGAATGCGGTCGATACCGCAACAAAAGAGCTGACGCAATATTCATACTTTTACAAGATGAGCGGTTTGCAGAAGCTTTCCGATGATTATGCGGCAAAGGTAGACGCCGAAAAGGCAAATATCAACGGCGTTATCGGAAGTGTAGATGAGTTTTACACAGCGCTTGCCGGTGCTCAGGACGATTCTGTTGAACAATCAACGAATGTCAAGAATGCAATTGAAGAAGGCAACCTGAATCTTGATGATATTCAGAATGCGCTGTCAAACTTAAAAACCGATGCAGTTGATATCGAAAAATCGATGAAGACCATCGATAATGCGTTCGGAGCAGTACAGGATAATCCGATGGCATATATGAAAAGTATAGCGGCTATTGCCGGAAAGGAAACAATAGATATTCTGACTTCACATTGTATCGCCGCACCTTTGTCGAGGCTGTTTGTAGCAAAACACTTCGGCTCATCAGTCAGTGAGGCGAACGAAAAGCTGAAAGCCATAGGAGTGGTAGACGGTCTTGATGGCATGAACTTCAAAATGTCAACGCTTTTCCATACCGTTGATGTAAACGACGCTACAAAAAACGGAGATGTACATATTGTTGTTTATTACAGACTGAGTATGCTTCAGCTTTTCAACTGGGCAACGCTTGATGTACCGATATGCAAGGAGTCAGTAGCAAGAGGTTGGCTTGCGGGAGACAATCCGCAGGCAAAAATCCAGGAGAAAGCTCCTGCGGCAACAACAGGCGGAGGTCAGAACACAGATAATCCGGCTGAGTCTGAAAAACCGTCAGAAACAACAAAAGCAGATGAAACAACCGCTCCTGCCGAAACCGAAAAGCCCGAAGAAAAAGTTGATATAGAGGGAAGCTTTTGGCATATGGGCGACGGAGGTCCGAATTTAGACGAACCGATTCAAATATTGGCGTTCAGAGAAAAATTTTTCAGTAAATACGGAATTGATGAGAATTACGCAATGATGTATGGCAGTTGTTATGATACCACGCTGGCGCCAAATCAATATTATAGTTGTGGCATTGCGAAAACTGCTGAAGATGAGCGTTACTCCGTATTTATGATGAGCAATTTAGCGGATATGAAGCAGAGACAAGACGCAGGCGAGATCAGTAAAACGGAAAAAATTGATTATACATTTATTATTTACGTGCCTGAGAATATATCCGAAGAAGAATATAGTAGTATACAAAAAGAACTCAGAACGGTTATGGTAGCATGCAATGACGGAAAAGCCGAAGGCAAATATCCGTCAAATGTTAACGCTAAGTTCAAAATTGAAAAAGCCGGCGGAAATTATGACTATGGGAGTACAGAATAATTATGAGTGATATTTTATTCGCAGTGCTCACATTTATATTTCTGATTGTAGCTCAATTCTTCATTTATATGTATATTACATACAGAAAAGATGAAGACGAGAAAAAGCGGTTCTTTAAATTGAAATATGACAGGAAACTGATATTGATGAGCGTTGCAACGCTTATGGTTTCGATTGCTGTTTATTTATACGGCTGTTATGTAATCGGAAACGTTCTTATGCAGTCTGCCATGAATGCGGCTGTTATGATGTGGATATCAGCGCTTGCTTATATAGATTTCAAAGAAAAGATAATTCCTAACAAATTGATAATTGCAGGTATTGCTTTCTGGGTATTGCTTTCACTGATTGAAATTTTTGTTGCGCATACATCTTTCAGAAGTATAATGCTGTACTCGCTTCTTGGTGCAGGCGTATGCGGCGGTGGACTTTTTATAGTGTCGCTGATAGTCAAAAAGGCACTTGGCATGGGTGATGTAAAAATGTTTTTTGTGATAGGACTGCTTTACGGTCTTGAAAACACATACACCATATTGCTGGTGTCAATGCTGATTATGGCAATTGTATCTGTAATACTTCTGATAACAAAAAAGGCAACCAAAAAGTCGGCTGTACCGATGGCACCTTTTGTGGCGGTCGGATTGTTGATAAATATTATATTGGGTGTGTGAGGAGAGCACGATGAAAGTAAAACTGATAGCTATAGCGATAATTATACTTGCCGGAGTTATAGTGCTGTTTATAAAGGCAGAATCATTTGTTTCGGTAAATGATGAATACGATACTTATCTGGCGAGCGCCAGGGCAAATGCCGAAAATCAGGTGCCGTATATGGCAGTACAGAAATATCGACAAGCAATGAATATAAAAAGCGATGACGAGGGCGTGTATAAAGAATATCTGGAGCAGACCAGATTGCTTGGCGACTCATTTTATGATGCCGCACTCAAAAGTTATGTTGTCCGTTTTCCTCAGTCTGCAGAGGCGTATGAGAGATTGTGCTCATATTATTATGACAATGAAGAATATCAGAATGTGATAAATCTTGCAAATACCGCAAAAGACGCCGGTGCAGCAACAGAAAAAGTAAGAAATTATTACATTGAATGTATTTATAAGTATAAATACGTCAAGATGAACCTGGAGGGCGCTACAACATTCCTGGGAAATTATGCAATGGTAAAAAGCGACGGACAATATGGCTATATAACTGACAGCGGCAGTTATCTTATAGCGCCTGCGTTTGAAGACGCTAATGTGTTTATCAGTTCAAGTACGGCTGTAAATGACGGCACCGAGTGGTATATTATCAATACCGACGGTTTTAAAATTGCCCGTCCGTCTGAAAAAGTTGAAAAGCTGTCTTTTTCAAGCGACGGGAAAATAAGAGTCGCAAAAAACGGTAAGTATGGCTATACAGATGCGGCTTTTGATATTGCGGATACTTTGCCGTATGATTACGCTACAAATTTTAAAAACGGTGTTGCGGCAGTGAAAAAAGGTGATAAATGGGCACTTATAGATAGTGGCGAAAACATGATCACTGATTATGTATATGAGGATATTCTGCTTGACGAGTACGAAACGTGCATTGATAACGGAGTAATATTTGCTAAGACAGGCGGGAAGTATTATATGACTGATAAAACCGGTTCTCAGATATCATCTCAGGGTTTTGATAATGCCTATCCGTTCGCAGGTACAGAACCTGCCGCAGTGTGCATAGGCGGAAAATGGGGATTTGCCGATGCAAACGGCAATATAGTTATCGAACCGGCGTATACGGCGGCAAAATCATTCTCAATAGGTCTTGCACCTGTTCAGGAAAACGGAAAATGGGTTTACATAAATTCTAACAAAGATATCCGTGTAAATGAGCAGTTTGATGATGCATTACCGTTTGCCAGTAACGGCATAGCTGCCGTGAAAGAAAACGGTGTGTGGAATTATATAAAATTATTATGCTATTATTGATGGAGGAATAACAATGAATTTTGAATACGAAAACCAAGGTCATATAACATATCTGTCGTATTCGGTATCCCAGAATGAAATTATTGATACGATGTGTCTCGGCATGATTACAAATAATAGGATAAATGGTCTTGCGGCATGTGTTTATACGCAGAGCAATATGGAAAAGTACATAAAATATAATGTATCGGCAAAGATTCCGGTTAATCAGTTCTTTTCAGGAGCAGTATCAAAAAAAAGGCTGCTGACGGTATTTGACGGCATAGCCGCCGCAATGATAGCTGCTGAGGATTATATGATAGCGATCGAATCACTGGTACTTGATCTTAATTATATTTTTATTGATGTATCAACGTGTGAAGTTTCCCTCATATGTTTGCCCGTACAGAGAGAAAATGCGGAACCGTTTGATGTGAATGCGTTCTTCAAGAACATAATGTTCAGCACACACTTTGATCAGACCGAAAACGGTGATTACATTGCCAAGATTATTAATTTTCTAAACGCATATCCGGTATTCTCCATCAGCGATTTTAAAATGCTAATAGATGAAATCAAGGGCAATATGTCTTTATCGGCACCTGAAAATATAAACAACACTGTTGTTCCGGCTCCCATGCCAATACCCGCACCTATGCCGACTCCTATACCTACACCTATGCCGGTACCTAATCCTATACCTGTGCAGACGCCTAAGCCGGCATCTGCACCTATAGCGGCGGCTAATCCTGTGCCAGCTCCTATGCCGATGCCTAATCCTGTGCCTGCGCCCATGCCTAAGCCAGTACCAAAGCCCATGCCTAAGCCTGTATCTATGCCCATGCCTGGATCTATGCCTATGCCCGGATCTGCGCCTATGTCCCAACCGCCTTTATCTCGTCCCGCTATGCCACAGCCTCCCATGCCTCAACAGCCGATGCCGCAGGCGCAGCAGAAGAAAAAAGGCGGGTTCTTCGGACTTTTCAAAAAGAAAAATAAAAACCAACAGCCGCCTGTACCTCGCCCGATGAACGGAGGAAACCAGAACGGTTTTGCGATACCGGGCAGTGTAAACGGCAATAATAAATTCCCCGTCCCCGCCCCCGCAGGACAGGCATTTTATCCCGCAGGCAAGCCGAACGGAGCCAATTCAAATATTCCCGGCTCCGTTCCTGTACCCAATACTCCTATCTCCAATCAGTCTCCGCGCAATATTCCGCCTATGCCTGCGCCCTCACCTGTTCCGGTACAGGCTCCGTCATCTGTACCTGCGCCTGCATCAGCGCCAGTGCCGACTCCTCAGCCTGCTCCACAACCTGTTATGGCGCAGGGTCAGCATCTGAATTTCGGAGAAACTACAGTGCTCAGCGGTAAAAAGCCCGGAGAAACCACCGTTCTTAACGGTGGAGCTCAGCCACGACAGACTGTGGTTCCGCATCTTATAAGAACCAAAAACGGCGAGAAGATATATATCAATAAACCGTTCTTCCGTATAGGTAAGGAAAAGAGTTATGTGGATTATTTCATAGGCGACAATACCGCCGTAAGCCGAAGCCACGCAAATATTGTCATCAATAACGATAAATTCTTCATTGTTGATACAAATTCGACCAACCATACATTTGTAAACGGAAGTATGATACAGAGCAATATAGAAACTCCTATCAGTCATGGCGACAAGATTCGCTTTGGCAACGAAGAATTTGAGTTCAGACTTTATTGATATTATGTGTATTGCGGCACGGATAAAGAGGTGTATATATGAATTTTATAATCTCCACGGCAACGGATATCGGTACAACTAAAAGCACAAATCAGGACAGTTTTAACGCCTGTGTATATAATACGTCAATCGGTAAAATTGCATTTGCGGTATTGTGCGACGGCATGGGCGGTCTTTCAAAAGGCGAAGTGGCGAGTGCTTCTCTCGTAAACGCTTTCAGAAAATGGGGAGATAACCGACTTCCTGTTCTTTGCGCAAACGGTATGAACGAAAATGATATCCGTACAGAATGGACAGGCATAGTTACTGAGTACAACGAGAAAATCAAAGTGTACGGAAAGAAATGCGGACTTACAAGCGGACTTGGTACTACTGTTACCGCACTGCTTCTTACCGGTACGAGATATTACATAATAAATGTCGGAGATACCAGAGCGTATGAGATATCCGACGGTGTAAGAGTACTTACAAAAGACCAGACTGTAGTGGCTCGTGAAGTTGAGCTTGGTAATCTTACGCCCGAACAGGCTGAAAACGATTCAAGACGCAGTGTTCTTTTGCAATGTGTAGGCGCATCTGACGAAGTATATCCTGACTTGTTCTTCGGCAATATAAAGACTAACGCAATATATATGCTTTGCAGCGACGGATTCAGACACGAGATTACTCAGGGAGAAATATATAATTTTCTAAACCCCGCTGTAATGACCGATGCCGAAAAGATGAAACAGAATATACAGACGCTGATAGATATAAATAAACATCGCCATGAACGCGATAACATTTCGGTAGTAACTATAAGAACATTCTGAAATCGGAGGAGAAGAAATGCTTGATATCGGATCACTCGTAGACGGCAAATACAAGATACTCAGCAAAGTCGGTCAGGGCGGTATGAGTGTCGTGTATATGGCAATCAATGAGAAAGCAAATAAGACCTGGGCGGTCAAAGAAGTCCGTAAGGATGGCGTGCTTGATTTTGAAGCGGTAAAACAAGGACTGGTAGCCGAAACTGATATACTGAAAAAACTCAATCATCCCAATCTACCCAGCATTATTGACGTAATAGATACAGAAGATTCGTTCATTATAATAATGGACTATATCGAGGGTAACTCGCTGAATAAGGCGCTCGAAGAATACGGCGCACAACCGCAGGAATTTGTCATAAAGTGGGCAAAGCAGCTATGTGACGTTCTGGGATATCTTCATTCGCGTCAGCCACCCATAATATATCGTGATATGAAGCCTGCAAATATTATGCTGAAGCCGGACGGCAATGTTACGCTCATCGATTTCGGTACGGCGAGAGAGTTCAAGGCGAAGAATCTGGCAGACACAACCTGTCTTGGCACGGTCGGTTACGCCGCACCTGAACAGTTCGGCGGAATGGGTCAGACAGATGCGAGAACCGACATATATTGTCTTGGTGCAACATTATATCATCTTGTGACAGGCTGTAATCCCAGCGAGCCGCCTTATGAAATGAAACCGATAAGGCAGATAAACCCCGGACTGTCGGGCGGACTTGAGCGGATAATTCTGAAATGTACTCAGCGCAACCCTGCAGACAGATATCAGTCTGCGGCGGAACTTATGTATGCACTTGACCATTATGAAGAAATAGACGACCGTTATAAGAAAAAGCAGAAAAGAAAGCTAGGCGGCTTTATATCGGCACTTGCGGCATCAATTGTGTTTGCGGCAGGCGGCATAGTGCTGAATGTTGTTGCAACACAGAAAGCGACCGATACCTATCAGACTCTGCTGAATCAGGCAACGATCAATACTGATTACATTGAAAAAGTAAATATTTATTGTCAGTGTATAGAAGTGCCAAATATGGCAGGTGAAAAAGAGGCATATCTCGGACTTATCAAGACGTTTAAGGAAGATGATTATGTTTTCACAAAAGATGAATCTGATATGCTTATAAAGTATATGACGAACAACGCTGATGCTCTTCAGGCTGATAAAAGCGGTTACGCAACGATATGTTTTGAACTTGGAAAGCTCTACTGGTACTACTATGAAGCACCTGAAGAGAGAGCAACAAGGTCAAAGTCATGGTTCCAGAAAGTTATTGAAAACGCTCCCGAAGACTATGAAAATCTGAATATGGCAAAGACCTATGCAAGCATAGGAGAATTCAGAGCCAAGCAGAAGAACGGTAACAACGCCGAGGGTATCAGTAATACAGAATTTATGGATTATTTCAATAATCTTAAGGAGTTGTTGAATACGGTTGCCACAAACGCAAATGAGCAGGAAATCGTAAGACTTGAATTGCTGGAAATGGCAAGAGGAATGCTTCAGCAGTATCCGACAACATTCAAGGGACTGGGAATATCCGAGGATGAACTTATGCAGGTCTACGATCTTATAGCGAAAACTACGGAAAGTATCACACCTATTTCAGATGTAACCGAAAAGAAGAAAGCGGCAATACTTGAAAATATGGCTGATACCAAGCAGTACATAGAAACGGCTTACAATACGAAAGCGGAGGTAAAAGAATAATGTCGGTTGAATTATTACAAACGTTATCTCTCATTTCATTTATTGTGGCAGGCGTTGCACTGCTTGTAGCCATAGCGCTCTTCTTCCTGCTGGATATCAGAAAGGTCGTAGGCAACTTGTCAGGAGCGACAGCTCGCAAAGCTATCAGAAATATACGTCTGCAAAATGAAAATGCCGCCGATAATGATTACAGTGCGGCAACAGACAGAATAACAAGGTCAGGACGAATAGAGCGACAGGCGGCAGGCAAGGCAGGCGCACCGCAGACCGAAAAGTTTGCAACAACGGAGCTTGCAATGTCAGCACAGGAAACAACTGTTCTGGGGCCGGCGGCAAACGAAACCACAATACTTATGCCTGCCACAGCCGAAACCACAATTCTGAATGCCGGAAGCGGAGCGACACAGCCTCTTCAGTCGATTCTGCCCGCATCTGCAAAGCAACCCGCTTATACGGTAACAGATCCTGCGTCAGCGGCGGTGTTTGTCAAGGAAATTGAAATGGGCTTTACAGACAGCACAGAAATAATTGAATAAGTGGTGATGGTATGAAGATAACGTCAGGAAAAAAGAATACTATGCTTATAAATTTTGTTACTGCGTTGTTTATGATGTCGATGTCGCTTATTCTGATGTCGTTCTGCGGCACGGAAAACGAATCAAACAGAGTGCTTACGATAGTTACAGGCATTTTTTTCTGGTGCGGTTTCATAGGAACGATAACAGCATTTATTTTTATGAATATAACGCGCAGGAAAAACGATAAATCTGCGTCTGAAAAAAACGGTATACTGAATATAGGTTTGTTCCGCTTTTTCAGCAATACCTGTGCCGGAGTGTTTGATGTTATTATGATATTATCGTTGTGCGCATTTATAGTCGTGTTGGTAGCAGCAGACAACATATCTGTGCAGTTGATAATAATGGCAATATTTGTTTTCTCGTTCGGTATGCACTGTATTCTGAACGGAATCAATTATAAATATATAATCAGTAAAGACAGGAGAGTAAAAAAATGATTAAAGCAAAGCCTAAAATCTGTGATAGAATTTTAGCGTTGTTTATGGCATTTGCTATGCTTATTGCGGTTTTATCCGACAATATGTTGCGTACATATGCCACACCCGCAGACGCATTCACAATCACAGTTGTTGACCAAAACAACAACGCTGTATCAGGCGCAACGGTAGCTTATGAAGTAACTGTTGACGGCGTAAGTTCCACACAGAGGATCGTTGAAACAGGTGACGACGGAAGGGTAGAAATATCCGAAATAGCGGATATTGATTTTACAGCTCAACCAACACACGTTGTAAAGCTGTCGGCTACCATAACGAAGGCAGATTATAAGCAGAGCGTCATTACCGACACAGCCGTAACAAGCACAACAGGCAATGTTAATGTTACGCTTAAGGAAAAGGCAGTGGACGCAGATTTCGGATTTGCTAATCCGAATCCCGTAATAAATTACGATCAAAATAATACCGGATTTACAAACCCGCTTAAAAAAGGCAACGGCAATGGTAATATCACTTTTGAAATAGAAGGCGGTAAATCTGATGTGGCAAGCATCGATGCCACAAACGGTGAGCTTACTATAAACAAAACGGGTACTGTCACCGTAACGGCAAAGAAAGCCGCAGACGAAAATTATAAGGCGGCACAGGCGTCATATACATTGACTGTAAAAGACGTAATCAAGTTTGATAAAGAAACTCCCGAATTGGATTTTGATCCCGAAAAAGAAAATACATATACTCAGGAAGTTACAATAGGCGCAAGCTCAGGTGTTGTCAAGTATAAGATTGAAGAAAGTACACCTTCGGACGCGGCAAGCATAGAAGAAAGCTCAGGTAAGGTTACAATAACCAAGCCCGGCACGATCAAGGTCGGTGCGGATCTGACTATAAGAGAAGGTGGAAATCCCGACAAAACATTTTCTGCGTCCTACATACTGACCGTGAATAAAGCGAATCAGACAGGCTTTGCGTTTGACGAATCCAACAAGAAAACGATAACTTACAGTTCTGATAAGACGTACGAAATCAAAACAAAAGGCGGAAAAAGCACCGGCGAAGTTATTTTTAGCACAGATAATGCAGAAGTTGCTACAATTGGCAGCGATGGCAGACTTACCACAAAAAAAGCCGGTACGGTTACAGTAAAGGCTGTCAAAGCAGGTAATGAGTACTATAACGATTCCGAAGAAATAAGCTACACGCTTACGATTGAAAGAGCCGGTCAGACAGACTTTGCTTTTGAAGAGCAGAATCCCAAAGCAAAAACATATGCGCCCGGACTGACTTTTGAGAATGTTGCAAAAGGCAATCAGGGTACAGGCAAAATTACTTACGAGATAACAAGCGGCAATGATGTTGCAAGCATAGACAGTTCAACAGGCACGCTTACCATTCTTAAAGCCGGCACGGTTACAGTAAAGGCAACAAGAGCGGCAGACGATAAGTATAAGGAAGCTACAGCCGAGTACACCCTCACAATCAATAAGGCAGATCAGACAAACTTTGCTTTTGAAAAGCCGAATCCCGGAGCAATAACATATAAACCCGGACTGACGTTTGAGAACGCCGTAACAGGCGGACAGAGCGCAGGCAATATTACTTATACGATAACAAGTGGCAAAGACGTTGCAAGTATTGACGACAGCAACGGCACACTCACCATTAACAAAGCCGGCACGGTTACAGTAAAGGCAACAAGAGCGGCAGATGATAAGTATAAGGAAGCTACAGCCGAGTACACCCTCACAATCGATAAGGCAAATCAGACAGGTTTTGTGTTTGAGAAAACACAGCACGAAATAACATATGAACCTGATCTGACGTTTGACAACGCCGCAACAGGCGGACAGAGCACAGGCAATGTTACTTATATGATAACAAGTGGTAACGATGTTGCAAGCATAGACAGTGCAACAGGCACGCTTACCATTCTTAAAGCCGGCACGGTTACAGTAAAGGCTGTAAGAGCAGGCGATGATTGCTATAATGATTCCTATGAAATAAGCTACACGCTTAAAATCAACAAGGCGGATCAGACAGGCTTTGAATTTGAACAGTATGATAATGATACATACAAAATTACTTATAATACCGGTATGTCGTTTAAGAATGCGGTGTCGGGCGGACAGGGCACAGGCAATATAACATATTCGCTTTCATCTGACATTGTAAGCATTGATAACGACGGCAATATCACATTCAAAAACGGACAAGTTGGTACAGTTACAGTAACGGCAACAAGAGCGGCAGACGATAAGTATAACGAAGTATCGACCAAGTACACACTTAACATATCGTATCTCGTTACTCCCGAAAATTCTTATGTATTATCGGGTGCTAAGCTTGACAACAATAGCAAATGGTATACGGGAGATATTACAATAACACCTGCCGACGGTTATAAAATCAGTTGGTCTAATAAACTTTCAAATAATGAATGGTCTGATTATCTGACCGTAAGCACAGAAGGAAACGAAAACGCCAAAACTGTTTATCTGAAAAATGATGAGGGTATCACAGCCGGAATTGATATCGGCGATGAAAAGCTGATGATAGACAGAACTGCTCCTGCTGTTTCAGTAAAATATGATAACAACAGTGCAGACAGTGATAAGTATTTTGATAAGAACCGTACCGCAACAATAACGATCACAGAGCATAACTTTGACCCGGCAAAGGTTGAAGCTATTGTTACCGTAAACGGTACAGTATCCGATAAGTTCAATGCAGATCTGAAAAAGGCGGAAAGCTGGAAGAGTGAGGGCGATGTACACACCGCTAAAATAACATTCTCCGACAACGCCGACTATACATTCAGCATAAACTGTACCGACAAAGCAGGTCATGTTACGGAAAACAATTCTGTAACATTTGCCGAAGGTTCGGTTGCAACCGGTGAGTTCACTGTTGATAAGACAGCACCGAAAATAGAAGTTGCTTACGACAATAACTCTGTCAAAAACGGTAAGTATTTCAAGGCAGACCGTACAGCAACGATCACGATTACGGAGCATAACTTTGACGTATCAAGAGTTAAAGCAGTAATCACAGACAAGAACGCAACGGATACAGTAAGCGATTATGCCGCTTATCTCAGCGATCTGAAGAACTGGACCGCTGACGGCGATAAGCACACGGCAACTATAACATTCTCAGTTGATGCAGACTATACATTCAGCATAAGCTGTACCGACAAGGCGGGAAATGCAAACAAAGCCGTTAATTACGGTGAATCAGAAGTTCCCGAAAAGTTTACCGTTGATAAAACAAACCCCGAAAATCTTGTAATAAGCTACAGCGAAAGCGTACTTGATATCGTTCTGAGAACAATATCGTTCGGATTCTTCAATCCGGATATAACGGTTACTGTTAAGGCTGATGATATGACATCGGGCATTGATTACTTTACCTACAGCACGGACGGCAACAAGATTGTTACCGCCGCTCAGGCAAAAGATGTGAAGTATGATAAAGACGGCAAAGCGTATATCACATTCAGAATAGCTCCACAGTACAGAGGCAAGATATCCTTTAAAGCCTTTGACCGCGCAGGCAACAAAGCGGATATGAGCGATGACGACAAGACAGTAGTAGCCGACAATACCAAACCTGTTATAAGCGTAGAATACGACAATAACAAGCACGATAGCAAAAACACTACTTTCTACACCGCGAAGAGAACCGCAACGATCAAAATAACCGAAGCAAACTTCTTCACAGAAGCTTTCGATAAGAATTATCTTAAAATCACGGTTGTAAGAACCGATGACAACGGTAAGAAAACCACCACTGTACTGAAGAACGCAGACCTTACAACTCCGTTTGAAGACAGTAACGGCAATGTGCATACCGCAAAGCTTGACTTTGTTGAGGATGGCGACTACACGTTCACGATTGATTATACCGATTTTTCGGGTAATAAGGCGAGAACGTACAGCACATCGTTCACCATTGACAAGACAAGACCTACAATAGATGTTTCTTATGATAATAACTCTGCCAAGAACAGTAAGTATTTCAAGGCAGACCGTACAGCAACGATAACGATAAACGAGCATAATTTTGATGCTTCAAGGGTTGTCGCAAAAGTAACGAACAAGAATGCAACAGGTTCAGTTGGCGATTATGCCGCTTATCTGAAAAATGCGAAGAACTGGAAGACAAACGGCAATACGCATACCGCAACCATCAGATTCACGACCGAGGCGGATTACACATTCAATATATCTTACAGTGACAAGGCGGGCAATAAAAACAAGGCTGTAAATTACGGCAAGTCAGTAGCCCCCGGTGAGTTTACGATCGATAAAACGGCACCGACAAAAGCAGATATCAGAATTAACAATGAGTCTGTAAAAGCAACAAAGGGTGTTGCTTTTGAAAAGTTCTATCGTAACAGCGTGACTGTAAAGTACAGTGTAAACTGTGACATAAGCGGTCTTGACAACATCACATATCAGAAGGTTGACGATGTGGCAGGTTATTCTGCCGACGGCAGCTGGACAGCTTATGCAAACACCGGTGTAAAAGTATCGCCGAGTGAAAAGTTTGTAATCTATTTCAGAACTGAAGACAAGGCGGGCAATGTCACAATAATAAATTCTACAGGTATTGTTGTTGACAGCAAAGCGCCGACAGGCGAAACCTACGCACCGGAGATCGATATCAAGCCCGAAGCGGCTAACAAGAACGGACTTCACAATAAGGACGTGTCTGTTGACCTTAATGTAATTGATCCTGCATACAGCGGAAATAACGCTGACAGCAACGGTTATTATTCAGGCATTAACAGAATAACCTATCGTATTTCAACTACCGATACACAGGCTGAGGAAACAGGCGTGCTCTTTGATGTAAACGAAGGCATAACAAGCGGCTCAGTTTATGACAATGACAGCCTTGTAAGCAGTTGGACAGGCAGAATTAATATTGATGCTGCAACTTTCAACAGCAATAACGTAGTAGTTGAAATTACAGCAACGGATAATGCGGGCAATGCAAGAGTAACAACCAACGAAATGATAAACGTTCCGATAGCAATCGATGTTACAAAGCCCGAAATTAACATTTCGTACAATAATAACTCTGTTGACAGCGAGTCGCTGTTCAAGGCTGACAGAGTGGCAACCATAGCTGTTACCGAACGTAATTTCAAATCTGACAATGTCAAGATAAAGATAACAAATACCGACGGAGTGATACCTGCTGTATCAGGTTGGAAAAAAACAGGCGGCACAGGTAATCTCGATGACACAATATGGACTGCCACAATTCCTTATACAGCAGACGGTGATTACGAGTTCAGTATCGAGTATACCGACCTTGCAGACAACAGAAGCGATGGTGCAGTATATGCGGCAGGTACACAAGTACCTGAAAAGTTCACTGTCGATAAGACGTTGCCCGTAATTGACGTTTCTTATGATAACAATTCAGCCTCAAACGGCAATTATTACAACGCAGGACGTACAGCAACTATAGTTATTACAGAGCACAACTTTGATGCAAGCCGTGTTACGGTAACACTTACTGCGACAGATGACGACACCGTCGCAGCACTTCCTATAGTAAGCGGCTGGACTGATAACGGAGACAGACACACTGCTACCGTATCCTACAGCAATGACAGTCTTTATACTTTTGATATAGCTGTTAAGGATAAGGCAGGCAACGATGCAGCTGACTTCGCAAAACAGACATTCTATGTTGACAAGACAGCTCCGAGTCTGACAATCAGCGGTGTTGCAGATCTTTCAGCAAACAGCGGTGAAATTATCCCGGTCATTTCATATACGGATACTAACTATGATGACGCAAATGTAAGTATAACGCTCACCGGTGCAGAAAGAAAAGCTGTTGCACTTGACGGCGCATATTCCGATCAGCACAACGGAAAGATATTTACCTTCAACAACTTCCCTGAGAAAAAAGAGGTTGATGATATCTACACGCTGACTGCCACGCTTACGGATAAGGCAGGCAATACTACAACCAAGTCGATCAGATTCTCTGCCAACCGTTTCGGCTCAACATATGCTCTTCCGAAGGCTACAGAAGAGCTTAACGGCTCATATACGCAGAGCGGTAAAGATGTTGTAGTGACAGAAACCAATGCAAACCAACTTAAAAACATCAAGGTGATCCTCTTCAAGAACGGTGAAACCATAACGCTCAAGGAAGACGACGATTACAGGATTGATGTAAAGGGCGGCAACGGTCAGTGGTATGAATACACTTACACTGTATATTCGGCAAATTTCGCCGATGACGGTGTATACAGACTGTCATTCAGCTCGGAAGACGATGCAGGAAATAAGGCTGAAAATACTCTTGATACAAAGAACAAGGAAATTTCGTTCAGTGTAGATAAGACAAAGCCCGATATTGTTGTGACAAATATCGAAAACGGTTCGACATATCCTGTTGATAAGTTGACAGTAACAATGTCAGCAAGCGATAATATCCTTCTTAAAACGATGTCGGTATACCTTGACGATTATGACAAGGAATACAAGACATGGACAGCTGAGGATATCGCAAAAACAATTGATGCTGACGGAAACTTCACCTTTGATATTGATGGAAACTCAACAGGCGCACATAAGGTAAAGGTTGTCTGCACCGATGCAGCAGGAAATGAGCAGACGGTTGAAATTACAGATTTCTATGTAACAACCAACCTGTTTGTACGTTTCTACAACAACAAGGTTCTTTTCTTCGGCACGATTGGCGGCGTAATTGTGATAGCTGCCGCAATAGTAGTGCTGTTAGTTCTTAAAAAAAGAAAGCAAAACACCGGTGAAGACGAATAAATGATTTTTCTGCCGGGTGAAAATACAGCCGGCAGAAAATTTATGTCGTTTTTAATGACAAACATCTTTTGATCCGCTATATTACGGATTGATTGATTTTGCCCGAGAAAAATATTATAATTATATCAGGATTTTGTCGCACTTTAACTTTATTCAGTGCGATACCGAAAAAATTCCATAGTCTATGGAAAGTTGACAAAGGAGATCATTAATATGAAAATATGTCCTAATTGTAAATCACAGCTGGATGACAGCGCATTATTCTGCACAACTTGCGGAACACAGTTTGGCAACACACAGCCCCAGGGCACAGTGCCCCCTCAGGGAATATATGCGGCAGCTCCCGCATATGATCCTTACGATCATACGGCAGAATTTGATCCCAAGGATATTTCCGATAACAAGGTATTTGCAATGCTTTGCTACCTTATGGGTATATTCGGAATAATAATTGCCCTTCTTGCAAGCAACTCATCAAAGTATGCAATGTTCCATGTAAGACAGGCGCTTAAGTTTGAAGTTGCAAACATACTCATGTTTATCTGTACGATTATTCTGTTATGGACAATTATAGTACCTATTGCTTATGGTATTATGTCAACTGTTCTGTGGGTAATCAAAATTATAGCCTTCTTCCAGATCTGCTCAGGTAAGGCTAAAGAACCCGCTATTATTCGTAGCCTCAAGTTCTTACGCTAAGCTTCATAAGAATAGATGCCCGTATCGCCTTTCAAAAGGTGATACGGGCTTTTTTTTATTGACTCTATAATAAATGTTGGTGAAACCGGGTGTCAAACGGAAAAAGAAAACTGATATATGTTCAGTTATGCCGCCGCAACAGGAACAATATATGATCAGCAGATATCATAGCAAAATTAGCCGATATCTGCACATACAAAAGTGTATCTGGAAAAGCAGATATACCAACAACCTCAATGCAAATATTTTTTAATAATTTGAATTATCCTCACATAAGTGAAATACTCATCAGACCTTTTAACAGTAACTTTAATGACGCAAGCAAACAAAGCCGTGAATATTATGCTCTTATATTCGGCGGATATTATGGGCGCACACTGTCTGAAAGAAAAATTTTTCACTGCTTTGCGTAGCAGTGCCGAACAGGCTGAAGCAATGCTGTCAGAGTGGATACATATTGCCGAAATAAGTTTGATTAAAGATTTTCGGTATTGCGCCCGAACACTGAAATCGTGGTTTGACGGCATTATCAGTTCATTTGCTTACAGTTACACCAACAGCTTTACCTAGAGCTACAACAAAGTCAAAGTTTTAAAGAGAAACGCTTACGGTTACAGAAATTTCAGAAGATTCCGTAACCGTATTCTCCACATTTTTTCTCATCAAAAATTATCGCGGATTCTTGATCCAAACCCGCTGACGCAATTTTCTATTTTTCGTACCTGAACTATTGACAAAGAGTCGTTTTCCGCCACCGGCGGCGCTTCACAGGCTTTGCCACCGACTTTGCAGCTCCGTGTTAAGCGTTTTGAGCAATCAAAACCACGCGTTGAACGCGTGGTATGCACTTGCCCTTCAAGGGCATAATACCGGCTTGTGCCTGAAGGCACACTGAAAAGTCTGGCAACCGCATCTCATTTACAGCAGCCACTCAAGTGGCTGTTTCTTTTTGCTTACTGGTTCTTGCTACCCGTAAACGGGTCAATATACTCTTTCAGTGTTATTTGATCGTTTGCTATATCTTCTGTAAGTTGGTTTCTTATGTATTCTTCTATTGCCTTTTTGTTCTTTCCTACTGTATCTACGTAATATCCTCTGCACCAAAAATGCCGATTCCCATACTTGTATTTCAAATTTGCATGCCTATCAAATATCATCAATGAGCTCTTTCCTTTTAGATACCCCATAAACTGCGCTACACTTATGTTCGGTGGTATTTCCACCAACATATGTATGTGATCCGGGCATGCTTCTGCTTCGATTATATTCACTTTTTTCTGTTCACATAATGTTCGCAGTATTTTCCCTATATCTGCTTTCAACTGCCCGTATACTACCTGCCTTCGGTATTTCGGTGCGAATACTATGTGATACTTGCAATTCCACTTTGAATGTGATAAACTATGATTGTCATTTATTTGACAGTCCTCCTTTTGATATTCATGTGGTTGCCAAACCCACTTCTATTATATCATAGGAGGGCTTTTTACTAAAGTCTTTTATTCCACCGCTTCAAGCGGTGGTTTATTTTTGCTAAAGCTACAACAAAAAAGCACTGCGATTGCAGTGCTTGAATGGCTCCCCCTGTTGGACTTGA
>ENA-ORNP01001273-ORNP01001273.1-human-gut-metagenome-genome-assembly--contig:-NODE-1273-length-26831-cov-3.717658_pt1 | contig 26831 bp, 29 predicted proteins | sample MGYA00242119_ERZ509030 | MGnify/ENA primary metagenome ERZ509030 (study PRJEB26280, sample SAMEA2338708) | human gut metagenome | biome: human gut; feature: human-associated habitat; material: faeces... | reverse complement strand
CAATGGTAGACAGGCTAACGCACAAGGCGATTCTACTGAACATGACGGGAAAATCGTACAGAATGAAAGAAATACAAGAGATGATAAATAAACAAATTTAATTAGGTTTGCAAAACCTATCGGGTGGTACATTTTTCAAATGCTACCCGGGTCCCTTTTCAAGTGTTAGCTACAGTTCAAGGACAGGCATGGCAACGTGTATTCACACAGGACAAACCTTGCCGGAAGCATCTATTCCGTAAGTCTGCATCTGGAATCGAAGAGCGGCATTCCCCACCTGCACGCTGCGGTCTGCCGCAAGGACAAGGACGGCAGAACCAACAACGACCACAACATACATCTCCGCGCACAGTATGCCGCAGAGCGTATAGCCCGGAAACGGGGCTGGACGACAGCAGCGGAAATCCGCAGGACAAACGCCGACGAGGTTGCCCGGGAACTTACGGGTATCCTGCGTTCCATGCCGTCATGGTCATGGAACGATTATGTTGCGAGGGTGCGGCAAAAGGGTTATACGCTCGAAGAACGGCGTGACAAGAAAGATGTGTTGCGGGGTTATACGGTCGGTATCGGAGATGTCATCTACAAGGCTTCGGAACTTGGCAAAGGCCGTACCCTGATGGCATCAAAGATTGAAACGACGTGGGACAGACTTCACAACCGGTCCGTGACAGAGCTTAAGCAGGAAGAAAACAAGGTCCCGGCACAGACTGCAACGCGTTCCGATGCAGGCTTGAAAACAACCGGAAACAAACCTGTTGCAGATTATTCTTCATGGCACGACGGAACATCAAGGTATGAACTTACATATGATGGCAGGGATTACAGGTTCTATATCCCCGACAATGTCATGCAACTGTTTGATGACGAGTTCGACTACCGGGAAACAGACAACCACAAGGAGCTTACGGACTATGCAGTGGCTCTGTTTGTCGGCATGATGAATGTCCCGGCTGTCCCGTCAGGTGGCGGAGGCGGCACTTCCAGCGACCTGCCTTGGGGACGGAAAGAGGACGAGGACGAAATGGAACGTGCCCGACGTTGTGCCCGTGCAGCCATCGCCAAACATGGCAGACAACCTAAATCATCACGCAAACGATAGAAAGGAACTTTATGATAGGCAGAAAATACGATTACAGCAATGAGCTGGCGCAGGATGTACCACAGAGTGAGAACGAAGAACGCAAGGCAGAAGCACGAATCCGACGGCTTGAAGAACGCAGTACTGCATTGGCTGACGAGTTCCGTGACCTGAAACCGGAAATCGGCAGGGTTTACAACCTTCTGCAAAAACTTGTCAGTCAGACAGGCGCATTCGCCACCACCATGCTCAACCTGCATGACCTGCTCAAAACCGATTTACCGATCCGTTTTTCGGAAGAGGACAAGAAAATGTTGCAGGATGAGTTGAACAGTATCGCCAGAAAAGCCTCCGAAGAGATCCGCAAGAACGAGAAACGGATCTCAGTACCGCAGGCGGTTTTCTCGTGCATGGTTATATTACTGATACTCCTTTCCGTATTCTTTGCTTTGGTCATTTTTGCCAACCTGAAACTGCTCCGTTCCGACATGCTGACAGAACTGGTGATCTTGTATTCCATACTCATTGTCCTGACTCTTGCTGTCGCCTATATATTTTATAGACATAAATAAAATATTAAAAATACAGTTATGGCAACAGTAAAAGTAAAATTCCGCCCGTCAACGGTCGCAGACCGTCCGGGTTCCATCGTCTATTTTATAACTCACCGCCGTATCGTCAGGCAAATCACAACGGAATACAAGGTGTTCCCCGATGAGTGGGATGAAAAAATGTCGAAACTTGTAATTACGCCCGACAACGGACGTGCAGAATTTGTCCGGGCAATTGCGCAAAGAATCCATCGGGATATGGATAGGCTAAACGGAATTATAGAAAATTTCGATCGTAGGCGGCATGGGTATTCGTCCGAAGATATAATTACGGAGTTCAGGAACACTGCAAACGAGAATACCCTTTTCAGATTCATGGAGGATGTTATCGGACGGTTACGCCAATTGAAGCATGTCGGCACGGCAAAGAACTACCACGCTGCACTCGGCAGTTTCAAAAGGTTTCGGGATAACGAAGACATTACATTGGATGCAATAGATCAGATTACGATGGAAGATTATCAGGCATATCTGAAATCGACCGGTCTGTCATCAAATTCCATATCCTTTTATATGCGTATTCTTCGGGCTGTCTATAACCGTGCGGTTGAACAGGAATTGACCAGGGATTGCAAGCCTTTTCGTACGGTATTCACCGGAACAGAGAAAACTCTCAAACGGGCAATTTCAATCAACGACATCAAACAGATCAAGAATCTTGATCTGTCCCTTAAACCCAACATCGAATTTGCCCGTGACTTATTCCTGTTTTTATTCTTTTGCAGGGGTATGTCTTTTATAGATGCAGTATTCCTGAAGAAGACGGACATTCAAAATGGAGTGCTGACCTATCGGAGGCATAAGACAAATCAAGTGCTTCACATCAAAATCATAAAACCTATCAAGGAACTGATTGACCGTTATTCGAATAATGATTCTCCTTATTTGCTTCCTATTATAGACTGTTCGGTCAGCGATGAACGCAAACAATACGAAACAGCCTTACGCCGTATTAACAACAACTTGAAAATCATCGCCGACATGGTGAAACTGCCGGTTACGCTTACAACATATGTCACTCGTCACACTTGGGCGACAATAGCCAAATCGAAAAATGTGCCTATCAATGTCATTTCAGATGCACTTGGTCATGATTCTATCGCCACCACGCAGATCTATCTTGCTTCGATAGATGCATCTGTGATCGATCGGGTAAATGACCTGATAATAAAAGATTTATAAAGAAAAATATGTTATACAAAAATATCCGTTTTCTTGTAAGAAACGGATACTATATGCAAAAGTATTAAAAAATTCCGGAAAGTAAATAATTGGAATACAAGAAATTTTGAAGTATATATCTAAAAACATGTATTTAATCTACATTTTATTATTAAAATAGCTTATATTTTACTGTATATCAATATATTAAGCAATATATCCGTTTCTTACAAGGAAAAGGAACCGGAAGTTTTTATAATGCAGAATTCTTGATTTGATTCCGCAATGGGAAAAGTGTTAGTTTTTCTCGGGTACGAATGGGTTAATGGATATTCATGGCTATGGTGATGAAAAAATTTTTTCTGTCAGTTATTTGCTTGTCGTGCTTTCTGTCGGCCCATGCCGAACAAAGAGTCGATTCGGTGTGCATCTATTATCGGACAGGCTACCGTTATGTGGAACCTACATACCGCGATAACGGTACGCAGTTGGCACGTTTTACAGAATCTATCCGTAAGGCACTCCGTGACGGAACGATCGAGCGTATCGTAGTACGTTCCGGAGCCTCTCCCGATGGAACGAACCGCGCGAACGAACTGCTCTCCGTACGTCGTGCGGACTCTTTAGTTTCCTATATCGTCCGCCATACCGCCGTCCCCGAAGTGTTGATCGAAAAACAAGCCGCCGGTATTTTGTGGGACGAACTGCGGGCACAGGTGGCCGCATCCGGCATGCCGTACCGCGACGAAGTGCTCAACGTACTGGACAACACGCCTGTCTGGATTTTCGACGAAAGGAACCGGGTCGTGGGCGGCCGTAAACAACGGCTGATGGACTTGCGCGGCGGCGAGCCTTACCGCTATATGCTGCGGGAGTTCTTCCCCGACCTGCGCAGCAGCGTCGTCGTGACGCTTTATGTTCATTCAGAGAAAGAAACTGCCGACAGAAAAAGTGTATTGGCCGATTCCCTTCGGATTATGCCGGAGATACCGGATACTACGAGAAATGCGGCCCGCTTACAGCCGGGAGAAATTATCGATTCTATAAGTCCGCCTGCCGTCAGCGGGAATATTCCGCCGTCTTCTGGCGGAGATGAAGAGCGGACCGACGTTCCGTTCCACCGCCTGGCACTCAAAACCAATTTGCTTTACGACGCCGTCCTGATGCCCTCGCTGGAGGTCGAATACCTGATAAACGAACGTTGGACGGTCAATCTCGAAGGGGAAGTCGCCTGGTGGTCGAAGAAAAGCAAACACAAATATTACCAGATCGCCACCATCAGTCCCGAAGCACGTTACTGGTTCAAGACCCACAAGCCGTGGCACGGGCATTACGTCGGACTTTTTGCCGGAGGCAGTTGGTACGATCTGGAGAACGGGAAACGGGGGTACAAAGGTGAACTGCTGATAACCGGATTGAGTTACGGCTATATGTTTCCGGTAGGCCGCAACCTCTCTTTCGAGGCGGGAATAGGTCTGGGTTTCCTGCACACCTCTTATGAAGAATATCTGCCCATCGACGGGCATTACGTCTACCAGCGAACCAGCCGTACCGACTATTTCGGTCCAGTAAAACTCAAGTTCGCGCTGGTATGGCGGCTTTGGAACCAGAATCGGGAAGGAGGTGCGCGATGAACAGGAAACAAGCGATTTTGATGGCAGGAATATGCTGCACCGTACTCTTGTCCGGCTGTCGCAAGGATTTGTGCTACGACCATGACAGCCACGCGTTGAGTGTACGGGTAAACGTCCAATCCGACTGGGAATGCGTTTGGGAACGGGATTACGGCAAGGGATGGCAGAAAAACTGGCCGGAGGAGTTCGGCTGCGAGTACGAACGCTTTTGCCCCGATCCGGCCACCGGCATCGCGGCATTCGTGTACCACGAGGACGGCTCGCGCACGGAACAGCACCTCCCGGCCGAGGGCGGAGAGCTTCCGATGAGCGAAGGGACTAAAAACATCCTTTTGTACAACGACGATACGCAGTATATCGTGTTCGGCGACCTGGACTCGTGGGCCACAGCCTCGGCGACTACACGTACCCGCACGCGCTCCACGTACAGTTTGGAGCATGGGGACGAGTTGACCGTCAACGCTCCCGACATCCTGTACGGGACATGGCTCGATTCCTACGAGGCGGTTCGCACCTCGGAGCCTGTCGATCTTCCAGCTACCTTGCGCCCGTTGGTATATACCTATCTGATCCGCTGTGAATTCGACAGCGGGCTGGAGTATGTGGCATTGGCACGGGGCGCATTGTCCGGTATGGCGGGATCGGTTTACCTGCAGGACGGACGCACTGGTGATGAACCGGTTACCGTCCTGTACGACTGCGACCTGACGGCGTTCGGAACGGAAGCGGCCGTTACCTCGTTCGGTGTGCCGGGGTTTCCGGGGGATCATTACGTACAGCGTTCCGATCAGCGTTACGGACTCAATCTGGAAGTGAGGTTGCACAACGGGAAGATCAAAACGTTCGAATTCGATGTTACCGACCAGTTAGCGCAACAGCCCCGTGGAGGGGTGATTACGGTGAGTGGACTCGAAATTTCGGAGCAAGAGGCGGGCGGTGGCGCAGGTTTCGATGCGGAGGTTGAAGGCTGGGGAGAATTCAAAGACATAGAACTGCCATTGGAATGAATGGGAATACACTTTTAAATTAACATCAACATTATGAAAGGGAATCTGTTTTTACTCGTTGCGGCGGCTGTCGTCATGGCCGGATGCAGCAAAACGGAAACGGTCGAGATGCCGGATTCCGCTATTATCGGTTTCGGGAACGCCTATATAGGCAATCCGACCCAATCGAGAGCCGTGAGTACGCTCACGACTGACAATATCAACGCCTTCTATGTCTATGGAGGTCATGACAACAGTCTAACCAACACGTTCGACGGAACGAAAGTGTCCAAATCGGGAGGTACATGGAGTTATTCTCCCGTACGCTACTGGAATGCCGGCACGACATATCACTTCGCTTCGTATGCGCCCGAAATACCCTCCGGCAAGGGAACGGTCGGTGTGGATGCAACCAACGGACGCCTGACTTTCACCGGTTACGTTTCCGGTCCGGACAATCAACTCGATTTGATCTATGCGGACGGGTTGCCCTTTACTGCACAGCAGGAGAACAACAGCCCCATATCTTTTAATTTCGAGCACCTGCTGTCTATGATTAAGTTTACTTTCAAGAGCGGTTTTCCGGCTGATGTGCCGGTAACTATTTCCGGTCTGAAGGTTTACGGAATGACGGTGCAGGGAACATACGACAACGGATGGACACCAGCCGGAGACCAAACAGTCACAGAAGATACTCCGTTCAACGAAATGGCAACGACAACGGCTGAAAATAAGGCGGATGCATCGCAGGCTACGCAGGCTGCCAGCGCCAATTTCGTGGTCATTCCCCAATCCGGCGGAACAGTGACCGTTTCGTTTACGGCTGCTGTTTCTTTGGAAGCAGGTAATGTAAAGACCAAAGAGTTTACCACGACGCTCGTACCCGCGTGGGAGGCGGGCAACTGCTATAATTACGTGGCGACGATCACGGAGCAGAACATGGAAGTACAGTCGATTACCTACGGCGACCCGAATGTTACGGAATGGGTGGAGCAGGAAATCGAATCGAGCATCGGAACGATGGTCGTAGTTAATACGGCAGGTCATCTTGGCTACATTGCTGGCCAATGCCAATCCCAGCCAGATAACAAGCCTGAGAATCAACGGCAACTTGAATGAGGACGATTTCCAATACATCCGTGAAGACCTTACCGCACTGGAAGTTCTCGACCTCTCCGGAAGCGACATAACCGAACTACCCACGCGGGCATTAGCTTTTTACGAAAGTATGGGACTTAGCGACAACACGACCCTGAAAGAAGTGACCCTGCCGGAAGGATTGGAAACTATCGGTAATTCCGCCTTTGCAATGTGTACTGCATTGGAAAAAGTGAATATCCCCTCTACGGTTACTACTTTGGGACAATGGATTTTGGAAGGTTCCGGCCTGTCGTCTTTCACTATTCCCGCCGGAGTGACCGAAATTCCTGCGAGCTGTTTTTACGGAACGGATATTACCTCTATCGTGGTTCCGGCCGGTGTAACCTCCATCGGCGATTGGGCATTCGAAGGGAGCGACCGATTGCAATCCGTTGTTATCGAAGGAGATGTTACCGAGATACCTGAAGGTTGTTTCATTTACATTTCCTCGTTAACTTCCGTTACCCTGCCCACAAGCGTCCAGAAAATCGGTGCAGATGCGTTCAACCAATGTAAAATCGCTTCGCTCACCCTGCCTGCCTCGCTGGAAGTGATCGGGGCGAGAGCTTTCTCGAACAACGGTATTACTCAACTGACGATCCCGGACAAGGTAACAACGATAGCAAATGCCGCTTTTAGCAGTAACAATATCGCTGTCATAGACCTGCCCGCTTCCATTGTCTCTATCCATGCAACCGCATTCAATTGGAAATCGGCAACGACCGTTATTTGCCGAGCTACATCCGTTCCCGCAACCCCTCAAACGGACGAACTCAACAATAGTTGGTCTCCGTTCTATCAGGTAGATAAAGAAAATTGCGTACTGAAAGTGCCTGCCGAATCGCTGAATGCATACCAAACGGCTTGGGGAGAGTATTTCAATAATATAGAGGCTATTGAATAAATTACCTTTTATTAACTCAATAACCTAGATAATCGAGTAGGAGGAAAACGAAGTAGTTTTCTTCCTACTTTCGTTTTCCGATCTCTCACACCATTATGCCTACGGTTCTTTACTTTGTGTACCATTTGAGATATTCTTGAATATCCGACTGCTTTTAACAGACCTCCAGTCATAGAACAATATGTTCTAGATGAACAATATGTCTAATTGATTAAGTTGCATTTAATAATTCATATTGTTGCTATTTTGTTACCCAGACATCAATATGTAACCATATATCGTTTATAATAATCGATTTATATTATATATTTATCTTGGAGGGAAAAGTAAAAAAAATGAATATTTTGAAGAAAGTCCCCTTTGAGGGGACTTTTTCAGTGGCCTCGTTTATAGAGGAGGTGGCACGAAGTGACGGAGGAGTCCGACCATGAAAACAAGCATTACCTTTACAAACTGTAAAGTAGTATATAATTACCTTATATTTATACCCCACGTTAAGAGCCAACGGTTCGGAAGTTGCAGAAAGAGTTCCCCCGACCAATATATCACGTCCTATATATTTCAACGGATACTCGAGATAAATTTTTTGCCCCACTTTATGAATTGTCAAGAAATCACCTTTAGCAGTTACAATTCCTGAAGATTTCATCAATACCTCGTACTTGTCTTTCTTCTTCTTAACAGGTGGTTTTACCTCTTCTGTTTCTGCTTTTTTCTTCTTTTTCTTAAACAATTCCCCGACATAACTCTCACCAGCAAGAGGAACTAATAACACTAACAACAATAATGATACAAATAAATTTTTCATTTTAAATGATTTAAAATTAAGCATAGCTAATACATCCTCGAACATTTTACTTCTTATATAGTATAAATTACTTATTCCACCGCTAATTTTGGAACATCTCTCGAAAACTCTCCTTGCGAGGAGCAACAAACCACGCCGAACGCAAACGGCCATCCGGGTTCACAAAAATATAACGCAGCAAAGTTTCGATCACATAATCTTTAGCAAAGAAGCGTATGGATAAATCGCAAAACAAATTTAACATCCAGTTCGTCTGCTTCTTTTCCTTCAAAATCACCCTACACCTCTCTTGATCTTTCTCCCTCCCCGGCTATATTCACGTACACGATTCCATTTTCTCCCCAGTTATTCTTCACCTCCTTCGCTCCGGCAAACACATCCAGTTCGTTTACCCCATTCACGCTATCCAAAGACCACACGCAAATAAACACATTTTGCTCTCGAAAATCTCTCAAGCGAAACATTTTCCCTTCGTTATCCGGCAACACTATATCAAGAGATAGTACATCCTGTCGAACAGGCATATACCTCTTTTCCAGCTCGTTCACTCACTCCACGGTTCCTGGGTTTTTGGAACAACACTTGAAAACCTCGAACACAGAATCCATATTCTTCCCTATACCATTCTCTCGTAACTCACGCTCTAACAAACCTAAAGCATAAAGATTACGTACCTTCTCGCTCTTAATCCCGTACAAACATTCCTTTATACGCCAATACGTGTCAGGATACTTATTCACATAAAAATACCAATCCAACACGTAATTCAAATCTGTTTCTGTCAACAACTCCATTTTCCGGAACGTCCAGATCACAACTTAACTGACATGAACAAAATTTTATAGCTTCTTCAGTTTTACCTTCTGTCTCTAAAGTTTCCGCCTTTTTAACAAACTCATCGAATTTGGTTTTACGGTTCTTCTTTAGCTTTCTTTACAGCCTCCTTCTTTGCTAATTCAGCTTTACCATTAGCTGCAGCCTCTGCAAATTGTAATTCATACCTTTTCATGTTATTAAACAATCCATTAGCTTGGGGGATTCCTTGGCTTAACACTTGAATAAAATTAGCATCTAACTCAGATGCAGTTCCAGTAAGTACAACAGGAGGGATTAAAACTTGTACATCGTCCTTTAGACCATTCTTTTTGGGAAGTACGGTAACAGCTAACTTGCTGTCAATAGTCTTTCTTATCGTAATGACAAGATCAACGCCATCAATTAATTTCAATAAATCATTAAACATATCATTGCCATTTCTTTATCCTAGCTGGCTCGCTAGGGGATTTGTTATTATTACAATACAAACATAGGTATTTACTTTGATATAACAAAATACACACCTATCACTTTCACATTATTACACTTATTTTCAGTCACTTAACTCGCACACATTCCCCTCCCCGACTGGTTCTATTAGTAAAGGAAAATAACCGAAGTATTATCACCACCATATTGATAGAAAGACCACCTCGTGAAAAATTCTTCAAGAATTACCTTTTCCTCTTTTTCCTTCTGGGTTCATCGTCATCATCATCTCCTTTTTTCTTCTTTTTCTTTAGGAAATGTGGCTCATATTCATTTTTTGAATTAAGCACTCCAAGTACAAAACTAGAGGGCATATTGTATAAATTCTCACTTGCTGTTCGCTCAATATTTTCAGCCTGATCCAAATGGTAACGTTCGACAAATTCAGCCGTTAAAAACGGGCGAACCCGGTTAATATCAATTCCATCTGAGATAAATGCAGGTTTATCATAGATACAATTCTTTACAAGTGCAAGTTCATAAGAGTTCAACACAGGAAGTTCCTCTCCCCTACTTGATTTTTCAGGAGCATTTAAAGGGTTTAAGAATTCCTTGTGTACTTCATGGATCATTGAATCGACAGAATTTCCTATTTTCACGATATTTGTATGGTCCACGAGAATATTGAACAACGAGAAAAAGTACTCCCGGAGAGCTGCCGAAAGATGCAGTTTATTCGTGTAGTCTATAAGCTTGTTCACAAATTCAATATTCTTTTCATGCTCTTTCTGCTCTATTTTAGCGATATCCTTCAACTTATAACTACAGAAAGAATTATACAGGAGATCTAATTGAGCCTGATTCAAATGCGTATTTTGTGAGTCCAAATAACTCCGGAATTCTTTTAGTACATTAGGATCTTTCAGCATCGTACTTTCGTGGAATATCTGTTTAGATTTTCTAAACTCAGTAGCACTTTTAATTAGATTTTTAAAATACTCCTTCTTTATTGTTTCCGCTTGTATAAAACGTTTTACGAGTCCAAGTTCTGATAATGATATTATAGTCTTACTATTACCATCGAAACAACGCCATTCATCCAATAAAAAGATATTATCCTCTTTGAGAGCTCTTTCGAGATCCGCCACATTAATAAATAAATACCGGTCAAGTAATTTTTTCCCTACCTCTTTAAAGGAAACATCAAGATTAGATTTTTCCTCCTTATTTCTTGTCAGAACCTGATCCAACTCCTGTGATGAATAATTTAATTTTAATTGTGAAGGAGTTCCACTTACTCCAATAAATTTACGAGTTGCCGGATCATGAAAAGAAAATTTATAATACACGTTCCCATCTCTTGTATTATTTTTGAAACAAGTAATATTATATTGATTTAAAATTGCATTCAACTCTTCCTGAGAATTAAACCGGGTATTTTCAAAAACATAGTTTGCTACTTCAGCCAGTTGACCGTATGTATTCACCTTTCCATATTGTTTCAATTCAGGAATCATTGCGGCACTCTTTTGTTGCCGGTTATTTTTAGCCTCAGGAGCCACTACCAAACCATATTCTTTTTCTATTCTCCGGGAAATTGCCTCACTTCTTCGGTGTTGATAGCTATCATTGATTTTCATGTAGCGTCCATGTCTTTCTTCAATGTTAATTGATATAACGTGTACATGCTGATGATTCGTGTCACAATGCTTAAAAACGACATAAGGAACTCGCCCGTAACCTAATTTTTCCATATATTCGTCAACGACAGCTTTCAACTTATCATCTTCCAAATGTTCATCCGGAGAAAAATTAATAGAAGTATGAAAAACAGGTTTAGAAACAGACGGACAGAAATTAGTTATCATCTCAAATGTTTTCAACATTTCACTGAAAGAAGGTGATTCGCTCATAAAACCGGAAACATACATAAAAAGAGCTTGCCCACTTTCAATTTTTCTCAAATTATAATGGAAAGCACCTTTAAAGTTTGTTCCGGTTTTTATGTTCGCGATCATCTACTTGGTTCTTTTATTTTTCCTCTGTTTCTTTTCTACATGAATCACAGGTTGTTTAAAAGTCTCTTTTTTCTTATGTTTCCTCTCTTTAGAAGACGATTCAGGAACAACCGTGACAGTGGCATTAGTTTCACACGATGCTGAAGCTTTGGGAGCTATTCTTTTTAAAAATTCACGCTTTGCCTCGTTATATTTCTGCTTATTATCATCGGTCATAATTCCTTTTTCTAAATATTTACCGATCTGGGGATATTCAGATTTAGGAACTTCCAACAAATAAAATCTAGCTTTTTGTACATTATTTGAAACGTGTTCAGCATAACTTTTGAGTTCACTCTCATGCAAGAATAAATCTTTATTTCTTTCCGTTTTTAATTCATGAAAACTCCCATCAGCTTGTTGGATCGCAACAATTTGTATAGTGTCATTTTTAGCTGCACGATTAATAACTTTTTTCTCCCTTGATTTATTAGCACCATGAATAAAACCATTAATTAGATTCTTGATAGCCTTCTTGATAGAGTAATACGTTATTTTTGTATAATTTGCCATCGCATCAATAACATTCTGGTTCTTCTCCTTGAGTACATTCTCTAACTTCTTATTCTCTTTCTCAACTTTAATCTCTTTTATTTGTTTTACTTGCTTAGTATTCTCCGGAACCTTTCCAGTAAATTGAATACAATCCTCCTTTAAAAGAGCATTTAATTGCTGATGATTTGTATCTTGAAGTTTATCTATACTTTCGTACAATTTTCTATTTACAAGTGCCGTAGATATTTCACACCCCGGAAATTTCTTCTCCACTTGTTTCAAATATTCATTGAACTCATGTTCGCTGAAAAAACCTTCCTTCTTATTACGAGAAAACAGTTCAGAATAATGATTACCAGTTTTAAGCAAAAAGACCTGAACTTTTTCAGTTTTCTCTTCATGCAACACCTTCAATTCATCTATTCTTTTAGTAACAGCCCCTCTTAATTCCTCCATATCCGCACCGACGCCATCGGCACGATCGCTTAATATAGATAATTTACTTTCACGTTGAACATCATTTACATCTAAAGCATCAAGATCGGATCCGATTTGGATAATATCATTTCTAATATTTTCTGCTTTGATCAATATAGCATCTATATTCAAACTATTAGAGTCTGGATCCAGAGAAACAACCTTTTCTTCCTCTTTCTTTTTGTCAGTTTCTTCACTTTGTTCCGGAACAACTTTATCCTTCACCAACTTTTCTTCTTCCTTTTGGTGATCAACCGGTAATTCATTATTCTTCAATCGTTCGATTTCATCCTGTAGCCGACCTTTCACAATCGAAAATCCTTGTTGAGCTTCATCAAGCACAGCAAGAACTTTATTTAATGCCTTTAGTTCATTTTCTATGGCGAGTGAAGATTCATCTCCCGGTGATAAATTTTCATTGAGAGTCACAATAGGCTCTACCTTTTCTGGAATTACGTCTTGCTCTAAAACACTTGCTTTTACTTCTCTATCTGCAAAATTAATTGAAGATTTGAAAGAAGAAAGCACTCTTTCATCATTCGTACTTTCAATAGAAAATCCAAAAGAATTTTTAATAGCATATTCTTCAAGGATCGCATAATCAATTACATCATTTTTTGTCTTTGATAAAAGCAAATCATCAAATCTTTTCTTGCTTCCTCTAATCAAGATATAAGAATCTTGACTCGATAGATTATCAGAAAAATTAGGCAATTGATTTGATTGATTTTCATAACTTTTTACCTGCTCATAACCCTCGCTTGTGGCACGGTACAATACTAATACTTCTTCATTCATAGGACTGTCATTTTATAGTTTCTAATCGTTCATTTTTATATTCAGTTTTACTTGTTCTAATAATTCATTTACACGGCTTTCTAAGCGATTATATTCTTCCTGTAATACATTCAGGTCTTCTCGCATGACGTACTGTTGTGAATTGACTTTCTTGGCTACCTGATTAATATTTACACCGATTTTATTTAGCTGCATATTCAATTCTTTCAATAAAACATTACGCTCTACAATAGCACGGGCAAGTCTTTCGTCCGTGGGAGAAAATGAGATATTCACTTTCTTGGAGAAAATCAAATAACGAATAAAAGCACTAAAAGAAGAAAAACCAGACTTCTTAAACTTCTCTTTAAGTCCCTTTACTTCATCTTCCGTAAAACGGATGTGTGGTATCTCTATTCTATCTGCCATAATCTTCAACCGAGTGTGTATAACTACTTTTCTCATAATGAGAAAACAAGATGGTATTTGTGTACACAAATACACACCTTGCTTATTGCTTTTCAGCAATACAAATATAATAAATTTTTAAAATAGTTGCGGCGAAGCCGCATTTTTCCTGTCGGGAAAAAAAGTCGAGTTCGGATCGGAGTGGATCATAGCAAGTATTCTTACATTGCTAAATGAAAATCTCAGTTAACAACCTTGATAAACAAAAGATTTCAATTATCCATTTTCTCAGACAAAACCTCTCCCCTCCTATCTATCTAACAACATTCAAAATAATTCTAGTAGTGATAATTTTATTTTTCCTCGACTATTAATTATAAATTAATCTGATTAATCTAAGAAATTTACTTCCACTTAGATTAAAAACCTGTCGGGAAAAGAATGAATGTTACAATAACAATTATTCGAGAATAAATAATTCATAATGATTGAATATTAGCAATTCAATATAACTATTTCAATTAATAAAGTGTCTAATTGTTAGACATATATGTATCAAGTATTTTTCCCCGACTGTTATTTATAAATTACTTTAAGTTGTAAAAAAATCACTTCATTCTGATTTGAAATATAGCTAAAAAGAACACTTTTTACTATAAAATTATTTGAGAATAAATGAATGATTTAATGCTAGCAATTTGATATTATTATTTTAACGAAATAGAAATTACTAATTACTAGTCAAATATATACCTAAATATTCTTTCCCCGATTGTTATAAGTATCAAATAATAAGTAGTAAATAGAATAAAATTATCCTATCTCTATGTATGCCTTCATTTATATATATGATTTGAATAAAATGATATACGTCTAATTATTGTAGAATAGCTTATTAAATTTATAATATCATTATATCGTAAAATATTTATTCTAATTCTAATTATCATAGCGATGTAAATATTTCTAATATTTTAAATGCAATATGCTATGTATATTTATATCTATTATTACATTGTTTTTTATATCTGTTTTATACTCTCTTTTTGTATTTTAATTTCAATTGAATTTAAAATTAATTATTCAATACAAATTCAGATGATATATCAAATAGTATTTTCAATCTATATTTTAATACTATTTCCAATTAATAAATATATTTATTATTTAATACAATATAGTGATTTTATATTAGATAATAGTTTATACATTTATGTAGTAAATTTAAAATCATATTTTTTATTGATCTTACAATATAATTTTGCCTTATTTTTTCAATCTAATTATTTATATAGTTATTGATATATAATGATATAAATAAATTTAGATATAATTCAATGCATAATTATAAAAGATTTTTGGCACATAATTATAGATATAATACTCTTCTATTTTTGTACTCATTTCTTTTATTTCTAATCACATAAACACTTAATTAGCACATTGAATATTTAATAATTCTAAGTATATTTTTTACAATGAATAATCATACGCATCATTTCATCTATTATATTACATCATATTTAATACGTATTTGTATAAAAGAAATAATAATATTTTTTTTTATTCCGATTAATTTTCTACCTTTGTTCAAACTAATAAAATGAATTATGGATAGACCTATAAAAGTTTCAGTTGCTTGCCAAAAAGGGGGTGCCGGAAAATCAACAATAACGACATTGTTAGCGAATAAGCTGTATTTTGAACATGGGAAGAAGGTAATAATTGTAGATTGTAATTACCCCCAACTTTCGCTTTTGGGATTAAGAACAATGGAATCTCAGCGTTTCAAGAAAAGTTTAGAGAATGCGAAACAAAATGATGATACAAAGATCGACAAAGATCTAAGACTTTTTTTAAGAGTATTAGAGGAGTTTCCAAACTTCATGAAAGATTTTACAATAACAACATATCCAAAGGAACCTAATTGCCCGGATTATATGGCTCTAAAAAATGTCAAAGAAAAATTACCACAGTTTGATAATCTGAATGCTGATATAGTTTTGTTCGATACGATCGGATCTGCAAGTGATCCATATTTGCTTGAATTGCTTGTAAACAACGATTATGTTTTCGTACCAATAGAACCTGAAACATTAGCCGCAACGTCATCCGTGGCGTTCATTAAATCATTGAATGCCGTGAAAACCTTAAATAAAGATGCAACTTTAAAAGGACTTTATGCCTTTTTCAATAAAGTTGAGATTAAGGTAAAATCACATATGCAAATGATTAAAGATGTTGCAGGTGTAGCTAAGAAATTTGATCTGGATATTCTAAAGGATAAAAAGAATAATGTCATGTTTGTTGAAAACAAAAAAATTTTCCAGAATGACATGGTTAGATCAACTATAATACCTACCGCGTATCATAACAAGCTATTTGCGGAAACAGCTTGCAATAAAGCCCTAGATGAAATGATCAATATAATTCTATCAAAACAGAAGTGATATGGCAACAATAAAAAAAGGCAAATCAAATAAAAAGATCAATTTTGAGGATATAGATCTTGATGATTCACTACAACCAACCAATTTCGAACAGCTAGTAAGTGAAGGTAGTGAACGCATTTCTGATAATATTGCAAAAGAAAAAGCGATTTCTCAAGAAGAAGAAAAAACAATCATTCCGGAAGATGGGGGAGAAGAGATTGTTCCTGGAACAAAAGAGGAAGTGAAAAAGGTAGAGGTGGCAAAAAAAGAAGTTGAACCAAGAGAAGATAATGTTGAAACTAAAAAGGATTTTGTAACAGAGCCCAAGGCGAAGACAAATCGTAAAGGCAAACACAAATCTGAAGTTAGTAATCCTATACTTGCAGCATTACAAGAAGGAAGCGTTGCAATGCGCAGTATTCGCATAAAAGCTGATCACCACGAGAGGATCATGAACCTGAAAAAACAATATGGTGGTAACAATATCACACTTCAAAAAATCATAAATGCGATAATGGAAGATGTTCTTACGAGTGCAGAATCCATTATATCGAAAAATAAGAAATAGTGATCACTGATGAAAGACACTGAATTCTATAAAGCCCTCATGGGATCAGAAAAAGAAAAAAAAAGAAAATTAGTCTATATCGATACAGAGGTTATGGAGGCTTTGAAACAAATTAAGAAAAAACTCAATTCCAGACTTTCACTGTCGGAATTAGCCGAGTTATGCATTGAACAATATATTGACAAATATGGAAATAAATAATCTCATTTCTGCTCTACACAAAAAAAAAGAACTTAAAAGTGCGCTTCCTATCAGACTAGATTTGATTGCAGAACTAACGGAACAGAAGAAAGCTGCCAAAGTATCACTGGGAGGATTTACTTCCAAAATTCTTGCCTTCATGATCGACGAGATTAATCAACATATAGAAAAAAAGAAATGACTCTTACGAATAAAGAGTCATTTCTTTCTTTTACATTCCCCTTCCTCGGTTTTCATTTTATCCCTCAAATTCGTACAAATACATCTTTCACAAATGATCTTCGCACGTTTTTTTACACGAAAGGCACTTTTGTATTAAAAAAATATATATTTTTGCCATAGTCCTAATAAAAACGTATATGATATTCGAGGTGTTATGCATAACATTGATCGTGTATATTGTTATTCTTGTGTCAATACTAGTATTCAAAAAAGATAGTAATCCATCGGCTAACATTATCACGATCCCAGCTCCCCAGGAAGACAATCTTTCTAGTGACGAAGTGAATTTTGATAACTTCGATTTTGATCCTTTATTCAAAGAAATATGCAAATACCTTCTGAGTTATCCGGAAGAACCTAAAAAAATCGTAAAGTTTATCCGAGAACACCTAAACGAGAAGGAAAGAAAAGATTTATACGCGTGTCTGAAATACAATAATAAAAAACTATATAACACGATAATCTCCCTACAATCATGTAACCTGGAAGATATATCAAGCTTTGAAACTACTCAAATCGATATTCAAGCCGATAACTTTGTAACGATCTCCGAGGATCAGGAGATCTCGGCACAAACAGGAATCCCCATTAGCTATTTTTTCGAGCAATGTGAAAAATTAATCGAAGATTCACCGCAAATGGAAGTATATTCATTATTTGCTCAAATAGACAAAAATTTTGAACTATTATCGGATAAGGATAAGGAAGATGTTCTCATACTGCCATTAACCACCCCGAAAAAATCTAAAGGAATAACAAAAAGCATGATGAATAAAGCAACACAAATAGGGAAGGAGATTTCGGAAGAATTTTACAATGAACTTATTAAATGTCAAGAAAATAATCATGATGAAACAGAATAAACAACAAATACTATGAGATAAATTTTATTAATTAATCAGTCCTAAAAAAATGAAACAACAATCTAATTTAACATGGTCAAGAGCCATGGTTTTATGTGCATTACTATGCATCATCACGTCTTCTGCATTCGCCCAGATAAATGCAGAGCAAATACTAACGGAAGTTGACACTCAACTTAGTTCCGTAACGAGTATCATCACCAAAATTTGTTACACTATTGCTGGTATATGTTTTTTTGTTGGAGCAATAACAGTAGGAGTGAAGTTATACCAAGGGAACCAAAATGTCGGGAAAGAAATCGGTCTTTATTTTGCAGCAATGGCTTTTTTTGGTATTGCTGGATATCTAGTTCAAAAATTCTTTGAATAATGGAAATATTCTTCGTTCACAAAGGGATCGAAGAATTACCGAAATTTTGGAAGATAGAAGGGGTATTATTGCTAGTGATGCTGGCAGTATCCCTTTTATCTTTCACGCTTATATCGGTAGTTCCTGGGATGATAGGTAAACTAATCATCCTTGTAGTAACCATAACCCTGATAATTATCTTCCGCTCGATATCACAAAAAACAGGAATAAAAGGAGTGAAAAAAAAGATCGGGGCAAGGAAACAACCAGATATTATAATAGTGACAAAACCGCATCTACACCATGACTCAAAAGACATTAGATGATATAAACCCGTATATCGGGTTTGAAAACGGATTTTTGATCGGTAGAAACGGAGAATATACTTTGGGTTTTAAAGTTTTATTTCCACCTGTTTTTACAACGGCTCCGGAAATAAAGCAACAGATATTCACCGCTTTTGCTGATGGTATAAATATTCTGCCAAACTACACAAGAATTCATCGGCAAGATTTTATCAATTACGAGAAAGTAGATTTATCTACTTTACACTACAACAATTTCTTTGAAAAAGAATACATGGAAACCTATTCAAACAAAGAAATACAAACCATTCATTCTTATATTTACTTTACCATAATCCCAAAAAATTTTCACGATGCCAGCATCATTAAATTTTCTACATTTGAAAAAATGTCATTTTCAAAAATTCCGAACAATGACCTACAAGACTTTCAAGAAAAAGTCAGTCAGTTTATCAATTACGTTACAGCAATAAATATTAACAATATACAAATCGTCAAATTTTTACCTCTCACGTTAAACGATTACATTGCTCCAGTAAATAATAAACATGAAAGTGTTGCTACTAAATTACTTTTTTTAAATCATCCTTATTACAGTGATATAATATACGATAGAAAAGAACGACAACTAAAAATTGGTAATGAAAGGGTAGAAATAATTTCTCTCTCAACTCTTGAGCAAGCTCCATCAGCGATGAAGCAACAGATGGAATACAGTAAATACACGGCAAATTCAGAACAAGATATATCATTATCACTATCCTGGGGCGGAAGTATCACACTAATACCTCGCTTTAATCATATTGTCAATAGTTATATTATAAAAGGTGATACTATCAAAGAGATTAATCGACTAGAAACAAAACGGAATTGGATGCAATCTCTCCGTAACACGGATCCTTTAGAAAATATAGAACTATTCTTGCAAGAAGTTCAATCAAAAAAAGCATCCATCGTAAATTGTCACATGAATATCATAATCTGGGATGAAGACAAAGAAAAGTTAGTTGAAAAAAGAGAAACCATATGTACCACGTTGAACTCCATGGGATGCGCTAACGCGAAAATAGAAAGTCAGAATACGTTCAATCTTTTTATAGCATCACTAGCTGGTAATTGTATTAATATTTTTAATGAATACCGGTTTAAAACTATCGATAGAGTAGGAGCCGCGTTCTTAAATTACGACGGGCTATATTCTGTTGATCAAGATGAACAAAAATTACGCCTCATTGATCGGTTTTCTGGCAGTCCTATTCGTGTTGATCTTTGCGAGCCATACAGAAGACGATTAATTGGCAATAAGAATAAATTTGTTTTAGGTGGTTCAGGAAGTGGTAAATCCTTTACCATGAACCATTATTTGTATCATAAACGTATGTGTGGGGCGACAATTTTAATCGTGGACGTGGGTAGATCTTATGAAGGTATCTGTAATGCGTTAGGTGGAAAATGGATTGAAAGTACAGAAGATAAACCCTTATCATTTAATCCATTTATCCTATCAGAATTTGATTGGAATGAAAAAAATAAACGTTTAAGCGATCAAAAGGCTCAAACCTTGATTGCTATTATAAAAGTACTCTGGCGGGGAGTTGATGATGATAAATTTGAACAAACTGAAAATGTCATTGTTCAAAACCTTTTAGATGCATATTATCTACAAAAAATATCGCCACGGAACTTCAACACATTTTATGAATTTGCGCAAACATACGAGTATCCGGCAGAAGTTGACTTTAATAAAGAAAAATTCATACTGAACCTCTCTCCATATTACGGCAACGGTCCGTATGCAAATTTATTAAATGCAGAGGAAAACGTTTCACTTGTAAACGAAACGTTTACAATATTCGAACTCGACAGTATCAAGGGAAATAAAATACTTTTTGCCATCACCGCGGCGATGATAATGGATACCTATATCTCCCAAATGTATAATCAAGCGGGAGAAAAAGTTATCGTGTTCGAAGAAGCATGGCAGGCAATTTCAAATGCAGAAATGAGCGAGAATATAAAATATTTAGCAAAAACCGGACGTAAATACAATTCAGAACTAATTATCGTTACACAGGAACTTAATGATATTATCGCTAATGAAATAGTTGGACAGGCATTAATCAACAATTGTGACACTAAAATTTTATTAGATCAATCAAAATTTTCAGAGAATTTTGATTTTATCAAGAAATTTCTGGGTCTCAATCACTTTCAAATATGTCAAGTTCTATCTCTGAATAAAGGAAAAGATCCACGAAATAAATCCAAAGACTTCTTTATCTGTTACGCAAACGGAATGAGTGACGTGTATGAAGTAGGAGTTAGCCAGGCAGAGGCTCTACTGTATGCTTCTGATAAACCGATAAAGGATGGTATTAAAAAAGTTGCCCATCATTTCAATATAAATTATTGTGATGCGATAAAGTACATTATAGAGAATATGATGAAAGATATTGAGCAATATCAACATAAACATCCATGCGATTTTGACAATGCAGTAAATATTATTTTAGACAACTATGAAAAAGGTTCTCATATTTTTAATCATGCTGGGTAGTGGCATATCACTTCAAGCGCAGGTTTTGGGAGATGATGAAGATGTTGATCCGGATGAATTCACGTGGAAAAAGTTATCCGCAATGGATTCCCGGTATGCTTTATCTCTGGCAGAACGAAAATTGACAACAATTCTCATGTCCGGGGTTAATAAAGCACTCGCTGCTGTACCTATGGTTGGAACAGAAGGAGTAGCTGCCGAAATGGGTATAACAAACCTGAAAATGGACGAATTAATTGTTGCCAACCAAAATTACAATCATAAAATGACTGCTGTTCTCGCAAATATATTAAAAGCTACAAAGGAAGCTAAAGACGGAACATTAACAGAAAGAGCATCAAATATAGCAAAGAAAGCAAAAATAATTAATAGATCAATTAAGGCGATTCAAGCCTGTGAGCGTACTAGAGATGCATATCGAAAATTAAATGATAAAGGTTGGACTTCTGCAAATATGATTAGAGCGATTCAGGCATTTGACATTGCTCTCACGTCATTAGAAGAAGTTGCAGAGATAATCAGTAATGCATCTAAAATTTACAAGGATCAACGAGAAGAATTAAATAAAGCCGAAGCAAAAGTGATCGATATCGAAAATATGATTGACGAAATGGAAGATCAGGCGAGGCAAGAGTTGGCAGAAGTATATGGAAATAAATATATGCATGAACTAAATTCTGCATTCTTTAATAGCATTTATACATTTGATCAACTGGATGAAAATTCTGCAAGAGAAAAATTTAATGTGAATATGACTTCCGCTAAATCGGCATTAATTAATTTCAAAAATACAATGTGGATATGCTTAGTTATATTTGCTCTTCTCTCAGCGACGTCTGCTATCGGAAAAATATATTTTCTTGGAGAAGAGAATTTCTTAGTTAAATACATGATCGCTTGGATTACTGGTATTATTATATGCGCTATGTTGGGCGGAGTTATTGAATTAATCGTGTTACCATCCCTCTCATGAAAAAAATATTTTTATTGATAATCTTTATATTAACAACTACTTGCTTCATATCTGCACAAGAAAATTACACAGATTCTACGAATCCCGTGGTGTCGGAGCAAGAGAAAAGTAATGCACAGAACTTTATTGGATCTGTAGATAAAATCGTACGTGAACTTAAAAATTCATCAGTCGGAAAAGCATCTGATATGTTTGCTTCATTTACGACCTTACTGATATGTATAGGAGCGGTAATCATTATAATTACAAAAACAATGAAAGCTATGCACAAAGGTGAAGTAATCGACCTCAATTCCATTTTGTTACCGTTTATCTTAGCCCTAGTTGTTTCAGCTTATAAACCATTAACTCATAGTGTAGATTGGTGTGTACAAGGATTTGATGCAATTATGGCAGGAATGTCTTATTCAACTCTTGATGAAATAGAAATAAAAAGAGAAAAAAAAGAGATGATCCTGAAAGAAATAAATAAGAAAATTGACGCCTTGAAAGGACAGCCCGGTTCAAATGCAATTATCCGATTCTTTCAAAAGCAAGTTAACAATCTAGTGAAATGGAAAGATCAATTGGTTTCAACGATGCTCTCTACTTTATTATTTTGTGCATCTTTCATTACACGTATATTAGGAGCAACATTAAACCTTATATTATACACGTTAGGACCTATTGTTATCGCCATGAGTGCTATCCCCATTTTTTCCGATGGATGGAAAAATTGGTTATCAAAATACATTTGGGTACAATTATTTACTCCCGTGGCAAGAGTGATCAGCTGGGTCCTACAATGTATAGAAAATCTAGTTCTACAACAAGATATCGTAAGGTGCCAAAATATTTTGGATAATTTTGAACAATATGGTGGTATAAGTGTTGATTCAAACTTCTCCGGGGGAGTTGCATATACCGGCTTTATGGCTGTTGGAATTATTCTCTATATGGCAGTACCATCTATAGCCTCGTGGATAATTAATACCTCTGGTGGTGGAATCATGACAGTAATGAACGCAATGGGAACTATGATGATGCAACAAGGTCTTACCGGTGGTTCAAAAGCACTAGGAGCGGGGGGAGATGCTATATCCGGAATGGGAGGAATGGCGGGACGAATGGCAGGTAAAACAGCCGCAGGTCAAGCAATTATTACAGGAACAGAAAAAATAGCTCAAAAACTTAGAGACATCGGCATTCTCAAAGATAAAATTTAATCTATTATGGAACTATTAAATATTGTCGAAAGACAAAACAAAAAAATCACAATTATAGCGGTTTTAATCGCTATAGCATCAATACTAAGTACATCTATAATTGTTTTAGTAATGCTCAACGAAATGAACAAAAGTAAGGATACTATTTATGCACTAGATCCGACCAATAACGCTTTCATCCTTCAACGAGTAAAAGAAAATAGAGAAGCGGAAGCGGAAGCCCACTTTGAAAAGTTTCACCAGCTATTTTTTAATCTCTCGCCGGATCCAAGTGTAAATAAAACTAACATTGAAAATTTAGCTCTCTACCTAATTGATCGGTCGGGAAAAGTATATTACGATAAACTTGTTGCAGAAGACTTTTTTAATTCTATTACAGTCAGAAATTTAACTCAAAATCTTGTAATCGATAGCATAAAAGTCACAAAACAAAATCCTCACAAAGCGGTACTATGGGGAAAATTATATATAATATCTGCCGATGCAATCATGGAAAAAAACCTAGTAACGACAGGTGTATTGCGAGATACAAGAAGTAGATCTCCTAAAAATGCCCATGGATTTATTATCGAACAATTCCGTATCCTTGACAACAAAGAAATTAAAACCTATAAACGAAGATAATATGAACTTGAGAAATTTAAACAAAGGACAAAAGATTCTTTTATTCGTCTTCTTACCGGTAATGCTTATAATTATTAGTATCGCTATTACTATCATATTCGATGATTCAAATAAGAATGATGACCAATTATCATCCTCCACGGATGCAATAAATGTAGACATTCCCGACACTTTCGCAAAAACAGAAACCGATGTTAATAAAGCGTATCAAAATGCACAAGATAAATATAAACGAAAGCGGAAAAGTGATTTTAATATCGGAGAATATATTTCGGAACCTGATACCTCGTATAACACACCCAATGAAGAAAAAATAAATAATATTCCCACTCAAACAAAAGAAGAAAGTAGCCAAATAAAGAAATTCCAGGATATAAAAAAAGAAAATGGAGAAGGAGAAAAAGAACTTCACTCTCAAATCAAAAAAAGAAAAAAAACGACACCTAGAAAAACACAATCAAAGATTGAACCAGAAGTTCCACAAGTAAAAGAGGAAAAAATGAAATTCCATTCAATTTCATTATCTGGAGAAAGTGAAACGAAGACCCCGGTACAGAGCGTAACGGGGATAAAAACATACGTCCATGCAAATCAGACCGTTTACCAAGGGGCACTTCTAAAAATGCGTATCGGTCAAGAAATTGAACTTAAGAATGGACAAAAAATTCCAGCAAATACTTTCGCGTATGGTATATGCAAAATAGTAAAAGAACGGGTACAAATTCAAATAACTCAAGTTCAAGTTGGGCAAAAATTAATAGCTTGCAATTTCACCGTGTGCGACACTGATGGCAACGAGGGAATACATATTCCTGGTTCCGTTCAAAGAAAAGAAAGCAAGACCTCGACTTCCCGTGGAGTAAAAAAAATAGGATCAGCCATTGGATCCGGAGTGAAAGTAGTTGGCGGTGGAATTTTAGGTGATGTTGCAGAAGTTGCGACAGAAGGTGTAATTGATGCTGTAAGTAGCGGTGCAGCTAAAGATATTCAAGAAATAAAAGTTAATCTCACAAATAATTACGTGCTATACTTAAAAGAAAAATAAAATGAAAAGCCTGCTAATTCTCATCATGCTATTATTATCCGGGAACATCTTCTCTCAAGTTTTGAAGCTTCAGGGGACAGCGAACAAAACAACTTCCATAGTCTTCCCTGCAGACATTATTCATGTAGACCTAGGGCTAATGGATGACAATATTGGAGTAGAAATCGATCCTAAAGTTGCGAATCTTTTAAAACTTAGATTGAGTAAAAATTTTACAACGACAACAAACATGCTTGTCGTCACGAAAGATGATAATATATATTCATTTGATATAGAATATGTAGAAAAATTAGACAAATATGTTTATATCATCAAATTAACTGATGCCGTTACAGCTAAAGCAATTGAAAAAAAACAAATTGAAATAAGCCGGCAAAATGACACGACAAAAAAAGGTTCAATAAACATTATAACCCGTATCGAAGGAGAAAAAACAACTCTCACTAGGACGGATATCGCTAAAAAAAATAAGATGGTAGCATATTTGAAAAACATTTATACAACTCAGGACAATAAGCTATACTTTGATATTTACGTTAGTAATAAATCAAATCTAGGTTATATAATAGACTTCCATAACGTATATATGACAACATCGAGTAAAAAATTATTAAAAGAAACTGCAAGTCAGGATATTCAGGTTCCTTCAATCTTGTGCAAAAAGATAAAAGAAATCAAAGCTCATTCGAACCTCCGTCTAATTATCCAAATGGATAAATTCACACTTGAAGATGATAAAATATGCATCTTCGAACTATACGAAAAGGATGGAGGTCGCCATCTGCGTTTAAAAATATCAAACACAGAATTATTAAGCTCCACACCTTTATAAAGAAACGTTTTTTGTTTCATTTTGTTGGATGCCACTCCTTGATTTCTTCGGAATGAAGGGAGTGGTTTTATTTTCCATAGAAAAACTATCTAGTGGATCCATTCCCATCATTTTCATTAAAAGTCCGGCTGTTTTTCACATCTCCCAAAACATCGATTTTAAGCTCATAGAAGCAATTAAAATGTTTCATGAAGCTGTATACTAAAAACACATTAAAGTTTAGGAGAAGACAAACAAACGCATAAATTCACATGTTATTATAGTTAATAATAGAATTGCAAGTTTTACAAAACCAATCAATACCTAGTTATCTCATCTTGATTATAGGCAAGAAAGTGGTCATCTGGTCATTTTATCTTGATTAAAAAAACGAAGGCAAGTTCTAAAATTTATGAACTGATTATTAGTTGCTTACAGATAATTTTATCCACGAAACCGATCACATTAGGTCATTCTACCTTGATTATCGAACAATACGTAATTCATTTCGGGAAGATTTTGGTTATTTGGTCATTCTATCTTGATTTATTTATAGATTCATTCTTTGCGTTATATATAACTGATTATTAGCGAATTAAAAACATATTGATGATTAAATGACACTTCATTAGGTCATCCCATCTTGATTATGTTAGGATCTTTTTTCCCCGACAGTTATTATTACTTATTATTTTAGAGTGGTTATTTTATCTTGATTTGACACATTCAAAGTGTAGAATGAATCTAAATAACATTATTTGAGTAAAAAATTTTGGACGGTTTTTTTCCCGACTGTTTTTGTAAATGACGAGAGACTATTGTTTGTGGTATGGGAATTGACTATTATAGTAGTATTATACTAGTATAATTTATTATAGATTTATTATATTAT
>ENA-ORNP01001269-ORNP01001269.1-human-gut-metagenome-genome-assembly--contig:-NODE-1269-length-26854-cov-3.693048_pt1 | contig 26854 bp, 11 predicted proteins | sample MGYA00242119_ERZ509030 | MGnify/ENA primary metagenome ERZ509030 (study PRJEB26280, sample SAMEA2338708) | human gut metagenome | biome: human gut; feature: human-associated habitat; material: faeces... | reverse complement strand
TGAAAGGTTCGCGCCCCCAAGGTTCGCCTCCTCAAGGTTCGCGCTGCGAAGGTCTGTTTTTTCTTCTACCGCTTTCTCTACGGCCTCCTTAAAGCTCTCCGCTTCAATAATAAGAGGCTTTTTATCGGGATCCAAAAAATTTATCTGATATTTTTCCATGGCAGTTTGTCTTTCTCTGTATTTTTTTCTAGTGTTCTGTTTAATGCCGTTTCAAGCGCCGTTAAGAGCAAATTAAACACCGACGCATATGACCAATAGGGTCCGGGTTTTCAAGCGCGTAGAGCGCCGTTTCTGACGATTTCCAGACCATGAGAGGAGCGGTGAGAGTGAAACATCAGCAAACCGTCGCTGATCGTCTCGGCAAGAGTGTCGTCGGGGTAAAGGACGTGGTTGTAAAACCACGCGTACCTGTCGGTCTTCTCCCACGAGATCAATTCCGTGGTGAAGCGCTGAAAGACCTCCTGCTGGAACTCCGGGCGGTCCGCGTTTAGTTCGGCGAAGCGCTCCGGGTGATACTTTTCGGCGGTACGGAAGACTTCCGACCAACTGATAACCGCTTCCGGCACATCGTTACGGGCTTTTCGGTTCGCAGCGTTTCGCTTCATGAATTCCCGTCCGCAGACATACGAACAGGTCTTTTGATTTTTATTTCCGGACTTCGCCCGGAAATTTTTTCCGCAGATCGCGCATTTTTTCACCGGATTCCGTTGTTCGCCACGGATTCTCTGTGCTTTTTGCCGGCAATATCCGGAGCAGTACAGCGCCTTGGCGCATCGACTCTGCGGGATCGGCTTACCGCAGAAAAGACATTCAGATATTTTGTTTGTCATTGTAATCTCCCCAAATAATTTCAGAAGCAAGAACCATTGCTACAGCATCCGCCGCATAAAGGTAAATTTTCCCCCCGGTCCGCTTTTGGACATAGTCAAGAATATGCTTTTTCCGTTCAGTTTTTTCTGCTGCTTTTTGAGCCGCGGTCTTTTTTTCACCCTTCGTTTTTCGGGGAGTTGGCATATTCGGCACAGTCTTTTGCCACTTTTGAGGAGATACCTCAATAAAGGGAATTCCTAATGCCGCTAATACGCCCTGCCACTGCCCGTAGTTTTCTCCGAAAGCAAACATTGAAGCCACTCCATTGCCGGGCATTGCTCCGACTTTTTCAATGACGGCTTTGCTTTCATTTTGATTATCTTTCAGCATATCCGCCATAGTGACACAGGCAGTATCAATGATAAGTTCCGAGTTGCCGGGAGCGATACCTGTGTTCTTTTGACGCCAGGGATACATACCCGTGAGGAGCCCGAAACGGGAAGGAGTGCTGGTGGCGGAAGTTGCGTAAGCATTCGTGAATTGCACGCCTTGTCCGGCCAGACGGTCGATATTGGGTGTGCTCACTTTGGTTGCTCCGTAGCAGCTTAAATCACCGATACCAAGATCGTCGGCGAATATGTAAATAATGTTAGGCTTCTGGTCGTTTTGTCCGTTACTCTTTTGAGCGGCATTATTACATCCTGACAACATTGCGATGCCGGGCAATAGCGGAAGTATACGTGATACGTTTCTCATGAAGTTGATTTTTAAGGGATGAATTATTGGAAGCAAAGGTAAATGATTGAAAGGAAAAGAAGGAGCAGGAATGTACAAGTGAAGTACAAAATAGTACACGAAAGGCTTTACTCTGTGATGTGAAGTGTGAAGATTCTACGCTTGTTCTCCTTAATAACCTTGCTTGTTTTTCGAAGTTATCTTGCTGACCTTGTGCCAACGTATTGGCACGACCCTGCCAAGCCTTTGGCACAACTGTGCCAGTGCGTTGGCACAAGCGTGCCAATAGGGTGGCACACTTGTGGCACAAAAGGCCCTGTTTTATGGCTGCAAGAGCGAATCGGCAGTATCTTTAATTCTCCTCCTTCGGGAAGGAGGAGTACCCGTAGGGGGAGGTGGTAGGTGAATACATAAATTAATTATTATCACCATTATACAAATTGTCCGTTTCTTCCCCGTCTCCTTCTTCTTTCTCTTCTCCCTTGCGGTAAGCCAACGGGCTGACATGATAAATCTCCTTGAAACACTTACTAAAGTAGCGTGAAGAAGAGAAGCCAATCCGGTCGGAAATCTCCGTAATATTCAGTTCGGGGTTATTCCGTAGCATGACAGCCCCTTTCTTCAGGCGAATGTTCAGAATAAAGTCATTCGGCGTTTGTCCCGTCACCGCTTTCAGTTTGGTGAACAGATTGGTGCGGGCCATACCCATTTCACGGGCAAAGATGTTGACATTGAAATCAGTATCATCCAAGTGGCGTTCGATAATATCCATTGCTCGGTCGAGCATCTCTTTATCCATTGGATTGGTAGCCAGCATTTGTGCAAAAGTCTGCGGCTGCTTACTGAATTTCTCTTGCAGCAGTCTGCGGGAGTTCACGAGGTTATTACAACGCGAAATCAGCAGGTTTGTATTAAATGGTTTAGTGATATAATCGTCCGCACCGATCTTCAGTCCTTCGATATTGTGCTCTATGGCCGTGCGTGCAGTCAACAGCACAACCGGGATATGGCAAGTGTTGAAATCCGTCTTGATCCGTTTACAAAGTTCCGTACCGGACATACGAGGCATGACGACATCGCTCAGTATAATGCTCGGCATCTCTTTTTGTATCATTTCCAGAGCTTCTTCTCCGTCCGAAGCGGTACTGACCTGATAGAACGTTTCGAAGATACCTGCCAACATCTGCTTGATAGATTCATTATCTTCCACAATCAGCATCTTGGCGCCTTCAATCCGTTTATTTTCTTCCTCTTTCCATTCCGAATCAGGTATTATCTCCACTGAAGGAACAATCGTTTCCGTTTGCCGGATCGTTGATTCTGTGCTTTCTTGTGCTATCTGTTCCTCCGTGAAGTGCTTTTTGTCCAGTTTGAGGGTGATAATGAAGCTGCTTCCTTTGCCCGGTTCACTTTCTACGCGGATGGTGCCTTGGTGAAGCTCAATGATACCTTTCGTCAGTGCCAGCCCGATACCTGTACCGGCTCCGGTATTCAACGAGTTGAGGTGCTCGGTCTGGTAGAAGCGGTCGAATATCTTATCAATCTCCGCGGCGGCAATGCCCGAGCCGGTGTCTTTTATTTCGATTATGGCATAGTCTTCCTCTTGCGATACATTGATAGAGATAGTATCCTCAGCTTTAGTATGCTTTAATGCATTCGATAACAGGTTATTGATTACTTTCTGCATCTGCTTTTGGTCATACCACACTTCAATATCGTCTTTCTGTTTATTGAACTTGAAGTTGATTTGCTTGCTGCTGGCGTATTCGAGAAAGAGCAGATAATTCTCATACAGGAAATTCACCAGGTTGTGCCGGCTCACTTTGATTTTCATGTGTCCCTGTTCCTGCTTCCGGAAATCGAGTAACTCGGTAATCAGTTCCCGCAACTGGAGACTGTTCTTGTAGATTCCCAATACCTTATTATATATATTGGGTGTGAACGTCTGTACCTGCAACAACGTCTCCACCTGTCCGACGATTAGTGTCAACGGCGTACGGAACTCGTGCGAGATATTCGTAAAGAAGCGGAGTTTCGACTGGTTCAGTGCTTCCAGGTCTTCGATATGCTTCTTTTCGTACTTCAATGACTCGCGGAGTTTGATTCTTGAATTATAGTTCTGGATAAGATACCACAACAGGCTGATAGTGACGATGGTATAAATCAGATAAGCCCACCATGTCTCATACCAGGACGGAAGGACGATAATCAGCAGTTTGGCTTCTTTGATCCCGTCCCGCTGTGATTTGATGACAAGTGTGTACTTGCCCGGATTCAGATTCGTATAAGTGATAAGCGTCTGTTTGCGATACGTATGATTCCATTCGTCGGAGAAGCCTTCCAGGCGATAAAGAATTTCGTCCCTGTTGGCGGGGATGAAGTTGGAAGTGGCGTACTCAATGCTGAACATTGATTGGTTCGCCCTCAATTTAATCTCCGGTGTATGGCAGATTGACTGTTCCAGAATCCCAGTTTCATCTCCAGGGGTTACTTCCTTACCGTTGACCAGCAAACGGGAAAGAAGTATGTTGTAAGATTTGGGAGAAAAATGCAGTTTCTTCTCCCAGAAAGAAATCATTCCCTGGATACCACCCAAAAACACTTCTCCGTCGTGTGTCACAAACAGCGCATTCTCATTGACGGCGGTCAACGGGAATCCGTTTTCCGTGCCATAATTATAGAACTTCTGGTTCGGATAGTCAAATTCTGAAAATCCCTGGTTAGTAATCAACAACAGATGTCCTTTTTGTATCGATGATTCGAATACCTCGTAAATGCAGTCACTGGATAAACCGTCTTTCTGCATATCAAAGTTCTCGAAATCATCGCTTTCCTTGCGGTAACGGTCAAGCCCGCTGCCGGAAGTGGAGAACCACAGGTTGCCGTTACTATCCTGCATGATGTTGTTAATGTTGTTGTTGCTGAGACTGTTCGGATTGGCAGGGTTATGCGGATAATTGGTCAGCTTGCCAGTGTCGAACCGATAAGAGTAAACACCCTCTCCGGTGGCGGCAACCCATAGGGTACCGTCATTGTCTATACAAAGGCTGGCCACCATGCCAATTCCTCTTCCTTCTTTTGTTTCTTGAAAAAGCTGCTCACAACTACCTGTTGCCGGACTGAACAGGCAGACACCTTTCTGTGTGGCAACTACCAGCTTATCCTTATACGGTATAATGTCGCGAACAATATCCGAGGGTAACGAGGTCGGATCTCCCGCCTTCATCCGGTAGACTGTAAAACGGTTAGTACGCAGGTCGAGCTTGTTTAATCCTCCCAAATGGGTACCTATCCACATGATCTCGTTAGCACGGTCGTAATAGATGGCTTTTACATTATTGTGCGAAATACTGTTTCTCCCTTCCTCATGGCGATACCAACGGTATGTATTATTGATCCGGTCGTATACGTTTACACCACCGCCTTCGGTACAAATCCATAAATTACCGTCCTTGTCCTCCGTCATTCTGCCTACAATCGGGCTGCTCAAACCTGCTTTCTCCGTGTCTCCCACTTTATAGCGGGTATAGATTTCATATTCAGGATTGAAGTAATTCACTCCGCCGAAGTAAGTTCCCAGCCAGATTGTTCCCTGCCCGTCTTTTACGATGCACCAGATAGAAGAATGGGTAAGCCCGTCGGGACTGTTTCCATTGGCGGTGTAAAGGTGAAACTTACCTGTTTCTCTGTCATATCGGTTCAGTCCGTTGAATGTTCCTATCCATAAATCCCCGGAGTTATCTTCGCAGCAACTTCTGACAAAATTGGAGCATAGACTGTTCGTATTCATCGGATTATGGCGAAGATTTTCAATGTTGCCGTCTGTTTTTACACGGTAAAGTCCTTCTTCCCAACTCCCTATCCACAGTTCGTTGGAAGAATCCTCATAGATACTGGTTATATTGCCTTTTGTGACAGGCCGGGAAAGGCTTTTATCTTCCGACAGGCAGTATATACCATTGCTGGTAGTTCCCATCCACAGATTTTTGTTTTTATCCAGGTGCAGGCAGGATAGAGTGATGTTTTTGCCTGCGAGATGATAGAAAAGGTCGAAGTTGCCCGTACTTTCATTGTATACAAAGACTTCCTCCCTCTTTCCGATATATAACTTCTCATTAAAATAAATAGCGTCTACATTCCCCTGCAACAATGTTTTAAACCTTTGAGTCGCCAGATCGAATTCCGCCACACCATCGGTACAGAGCAGGTACACTTTACCATTTCTATTTCCGGTGATGCGTAGTACGGTATTACTGAACAGACTGTTCGGGTCGTTCTTTTTAAGTTTGAAACTCTTGATATCATTACCGTTATACCGGTTTAGTCCCTCGCGCGTACCGATCCATATAATTCCCTGTTCATCAATATACATGCTGTTGACAGAAAACTGAGAAAGTCCATCATCAGTGGTCAAATGGCTGAAAGTGATGTTCTGTCCTTGTGTATGGACGGTGTCTACGCTTAAAAAAAGCAGAAATAAAAGGATTACTTTTCTCACTAATTCGTTTTTTAAGGTATTACTACTGGCAAATATATTGTTTTTATTCGAAAGAGGCAAAATTAGTCAGAAGTTTTATGAAGGGCACTGGATATCAGTATTCTATTTGAGAAAAGAGTAATTTTAACCCTAAAAAACAACCATGACAATTAATCATAAAAACTAATCATGGAAGTGAATCAAGAGCAAATTTTTTTTAATTTGAGTTGATTTTTAACTTGCCCAATTTGGATACAAAGAAAGCAATTACAACCTATGTTGTAGTTTACTACAAACGAAAATAGTCTCTGCTACCCTCTTTGTTCCAAAGCCTGGTGAAACAAAGAGGGTAGCAGAGACTATTATTTCAATATGGAAAAGTTATAAGTCTCCCCTTTTACAGTAGAAAAGGAGATTACATCTTTATCAATAGAAGAAACCGTAATTTTTTCTCCCTTGCTATTTTTGACTTTCAACCAACGGGCAGCAGGGCAATATATCCGACATTCTCCACCATGACCGGAAGTAACGGCACATTGTGTTAGCCGTCCGGCATTCCATTCCATTGTAAAGGTAAAGTCTCCTTCCGCACGTAATCCCGTCACACTGCCATTTGCCCAAACAGAAGGTAAGGCAGGCAACAGGTGGATAAATCCCTGATGACTTTGCAGTAACATTTCGGCAATGCCTGCCGTAGCTCCGAAATTACCGTCGATTTGGAAAGGTGGATGCGAATCAAAAAGATTTTCATAAACTCCGCCTTGGTCGTTATCCATGCTAATAACTGTAAGTGTAGAAAAGTCAAGAGCAGATTTTAGCAAACGGTAAGCATGTTCGCCATCCTGCAAGCGTGCCCAGGCAGCGATTTTCCAAGCACGGCTCCACCCCGTCCCCAAGTCTCCACGTGATTCTAACGTTCTTTTTGCCGCATCTGCATATTTTGCGTCTTTATAGTAAGATATCTGATTACCCGGATAAAGAGCTATCAATTGGGAGAGATGCCGATGGGGATTTCCCAAGGTATCAAGTTTCTGACTATCTTCCCGCCACTCACGTATTTGCCCCCAGGCACCTAGTGTGACACCATTGTCCAAGCGTTTCAACTTCTCCGACAGCTTCCTTACAAAATCTGCATCCAACGGAATGCCTGCTCCTCGCAGGACACGTACAGCCTGCATGGTTTCGCTGAAAAGTTGCCAAACTAGTTGTTGGGCATATGCCACTCCATCTTCCCAAGGTCCATGTTCAGGCGACCACTCTGCCGGAGCAAGCAGTACGCCGTCAGCCGTTAATTGAAGCCTGTCAAACCAATATTCACAGGTACTGCGCATGACCGGATAGGCCACAGAACGCAGATAGTTGATATCTTGTGTGTAAGCATAATGCTTCCACAGATGCATGCAGTACCACGCATTCGCAGGACGGTTGATATTCCAATCCGTGTAGCCGAATATATTGTTTTGTGTGTTTACAGTCCATCCTCTGAGTCCTTCACTTCGTGCTAATTGTTGCCAGCTACCACCCGGGCGAAGAGCTTCAGTGGCAATATACCGGATGAAAGGTTCGTGACATTCGGAAAGATTACAGACCTCAGCAGGCCAATAATTCATCTGTATATTGATGTTGCTATGAATATCACATTCCCAGGGCGGAGCATTATCTCCATTCCATATCCCTTGTAGATTATTCGGCAAATTCATTCCACGAGACGAAGCGATCATCAGGTATCGTCCATATTGAAAATACAACATATCCAAATAAAGAGCTTCTTTATGCAGGCGTACCAGTTCATTCGTGGGAACAGAGGGGATTTCTGTTTTCATTCCTATTTTTCCCCCTGTCTTTGCTGCTGTCTTTAAATCAAACCGGACGCGGTTGAAAAGAGATTGATAATCATTCAGGTGAGTGGATTTCAGCTGATCATAACCTTTTGCAGATGCCCGTGCGAGCCGGTCTGTCAGGCGCTTATGCAGTTGTCCGGAAGTTTCTCCCACATAGGTAGCAGAAGATAAATCATAATTGGTCGCTGCTGTCAATAGAATAAGGACGGAATTGGCTGCATTCACACATAGTTTATTGCTATCCGCCACCAATGTGCCGCCTTCATTAATGACCTTTAATTGAGCTTCATAAGATAATAAATCCAGTTTTCTACGGAACAGGATACCATCTTTGGTGACTTCTTGCCGGGTGCCCGGACGTCCGTCGGCAAGGCTGACGGAAAAATTAAGTTTCTTCTCGGCTTTCGGTGTACTTAGTCTGAGCACAATTACCTCATCGGGACGACTGGCGAAATACTCCCGTAAATAATGCGTTCCAGCCGACGTATAACTCACTTTGCCTATAGCTTCATCCAAAGAAAGTTCGCGACGATATTCCCGGACATCTTCCTGCCCATCAAAATGAATCCATACATCACCAAATTTCTGATAAGCCCCACGGGTGGTAGTACTTCCTGTCCACAAAGTCTTTTCGTTAAAGAGTATCTGCTCGGACTCTACACCACCAAAGAACAAAGCTCCCAATTCTCCATTACCAATAGGCAAGGCAGAGGTCATCCAGTTCGTTGCGGGACGGTCATACCATAGTCGCATGGGAACGGTTTCTGTCTTTTGTTCAACACCCGCAACCGGCCCGGCAAAAAGCAAAAGCACACAAATACTCTTGATAAAATTTCTTCTCAATAACATAAGCTATATAACGATTACTATAACAATTTTATTTTATTCGCATACAATTCCCCTTACTGTAACCTCTGCAATAACTGCCGGTGACTTCTTCACAAACCGGATACGTACAAAGCGTGCACGAACCCCGGCATCAGGAAAATCCACAGCAATATGCGACTCTTTTCTCCTATTAGCCTGTTTGTCTGACACGACTGTCCAATGTACTTTATCTCCCGACACTTCAAGGACATAGCGATAGATGCTTTCCTTCGGAAATCGAACCTGAATATTCTTCAATTCAAGCTCTTTCTCCGTATCCAATATCCAAAAAGGAGCGGGATCATCTTTGGATGCCTGCCAATAGGTTTGCAAATTACCGTCCGCAGCAAATCCCGCTACTTGATTTTCGTGATGGCTACTGGAAAAAGTAGGATTGTTCCGACCGAACTCCTGTACCGCTTTCTCCTTCTTCTCTCTTACAAAACGTACATAAGAACGCTCTCTCACTTCAGGAGTCAGCCCTTTTTTATAAGCCTCATTTCCCTGAAAAACAATCTCTATACGTGCCGGTTTCAGTCCCGGAGAGGTGGCCTCGAGTACAGAGGTTCCCGCATAATAGGAGCGAAAAGCAATAGCCGCTTTCCCGTCCATGATACGGATATCACTGTCCGGTTCAAAACGAATCATATTTCCCGTTGGAAATTCCCCCGGACCGGAAACTAATCTCAGTTCTACTGCAGGGGAATTACTAACAGGTTTTCCCGCTGCATTCAGGACCGTAACCATTAATTGCACATCGTCCGTGCCGTCAGTAAGGATATTATCAGTGCGAGATGCTTCTAATCGCAGTTGCGCAGGAACGCCTTCTCCCGCCCATTCCGGTGGTGCCACCCGGGTATATTCGTTCCGATACCAATACCAGGAGCGTTTGGGAATACGGAAATAGTCTACAATTCCCATCTTTCCCAATTGACTGCCGGCAATACTTCCATGATCAAAGCCACACCATATCGCTTGCCCGCTGCGCCATGGAGTTCCTTTCCACCCATCGTTCATTTGCAAATCGCCCCATCCAGGATTATATTCCCCCGGACGTTCGGCAGTCACACTGCCATATTCGGATACCACATTCGGAATACCCGGATTCTGAAAATCCGGTTGCGTTGCTCCATCTCCGTTGTATCCTCCGATATCACCTATCTTATCTATTCTCTCATCCCCTAACGGACGTTGCGCTCCTCCAATGGCTGCGGGACGTGACGGATCGAGCTGATGAGTCAAATCAACCATTCTCTTTAATAGGCGACGTACCCCTTTCATCGCCTCCGGTGCAGAAAAAAAGGCTTCGTTACACATGCTCCACGCCACGATAGAAGGATGATTACGATGAATACGTATCATCTCCTCCAACTGCTGCAAAGCGCTTGCTTCGAATGCTTGTGCATCTTTCTTGTCCACCGGATAAGCACTTGAGTCCCAGTAACCATCTGGTCTGAAACCTCCGATTCCCCAAAAAGGCGCTTCCGACCAGAATAACATACCTTCCTCATCGCAAGCTTGCGAAAAAGCAGGCGCATGAGGATAATGCGAACCACGAATGAGATCAAAGCCAGCCTCTTTCATCAATAGGATATCTCGCCGCATGGCTGCTTCCGTCACGGCATCTCCCCAGCCTGCCTGATCCTGATGTACATTTACTCCTTTGAAAAACAAGTGTTCTCCGTTCAGGAAAAAACCTTTGTCGGCAGTCCACTCAAACCAACGAAATCCGAAAGGTGTTTCTACTCGGTCTATCAACATTTGCCCCTGATAGACTGAACTGACTACTTTATACAGATAAGGATGGCGAGGATGCCATAAGGTAGGATGATTGACCGCTTCAGTGATTTGTTCAAGCTTCTTCATAGAATTAGCTTCCACTTTCTCCTCATTCTCCACAGAAACAAGTATTCGGCCTTCGGCATCTTTTACTTCCGTCAAGAGTTTGAATTCCATCGTTTTATTCGTTTTGTTACAGATATCCGTGCAAACCCTGACTACCGAGGATTTGCCTTGATGCGCTGCCAAATCCGGTGTCGTCGCAAATATACCGTACCAGTCAATATGTACAGGCGACTTTCTCACCAGCCGGACATTACGATATATACCTCCGCTAAACACATGTTCACCCGCCCTGGGCGCTACATTGGCTTTCCAAATATTATTTACGCGTACGGCAATCACATTATTTCCCATGCGGACTGCTGAAGATATGTCAAAATAGAAACCTGTATAACCACCGGTATGTGTACCTGCCTTCTTTCCGTTAACAAAGACTTCCGCTTCCTGAAATACTCCGTCAAACTCCACGAAAAGCTGTTGTTTCAAATCTTTCGCAGTTAATTCAAAAGACTTCCTGTACCAGCCATAGCCTGTATAAAAGTCTTTCGACATAAAATAAGGAATACTGAAGGAATGAGGTATTCCAATTGTTTCCCAACTACTATCATCATAGTCCGTCCGTTCAGCGCCTGTGTAATCACCTTGCATATACTTCCAATTCCGGTTGAAATTGATACTCTGCCGGCATAGTTCGTCTGTCTGAACTTTAGCACACAGGGTATCACTTAATAAACACAGCAAAAAAAGAAGAATTAATTTCTCTTGTTTCATATCCAATTCTTATTATAATATTCTATCCAAATCCGATTATAAATACAGATGTTATCTCATTCCTTTATCCAACCCATATATTGGCAGTCCTTATACACACGCTCTCTATCAAGAGGGTAAACCTTATCAATTAACAATACCCCCTCCAAATCATTCGCTACCCGAACCGACTTGTCACTATTTGGGACAGGTAAGTATTCCGAATGTTTATAGGAAACAGGACCTCCCAGAATCACTGCACCCAATCGTTCCCTCAACTGTTTACGGAATTTCCGTACATACAAGCCGGACTCACTTTCCGAAAGATGGTTGAGATTCAAAGCTATCCCGATATTACTTTCTCCTATCTCGCGTATCATTTTTATCTGTTTATCTACTGTATCTGCAATCCTGAACCGTGTGTTAGTCAGCAGTAACCGAACTCCCCTTTTCTCACCATATTCCGACAAATAGCGAAAGGTCTTTTTCATCCCAACATATACCTTTTGCGCAGGATACTTGTCACTCTCAACCCGACCATGCGTCGTAAATAATGCCACACCTATTTGTAATTCCCCCATTTTATCCAGTATCCTCTTATAATAATCCATGCTTTTCTCATAATATTCGGGAACGGCATCACATAAAGTCAAGCCCGGGAAATGGTTTATCTCTTCTATGAAACTAACCACCATAGATATACCACGCTCATCAAGTAACTTCTTCTCTTCACGAAGTGCGTCTAATGAATAATTTGCCAAGTATTCCGCGCTCACACAGACTCCGCCGAATGCGTTATAGAAGCAATCAATTTCATCTATATCTTTAAGAATCCCTTTGGAGTATCTGTCCAACGCCAGAATATGATTTCTATTATCGGGCAATACATGCTGTTGAGACGATTGCTGTCCACCGGATATATGCTGTGCGGCAGGTAACTTATTTTTCAGAAGTCCATAAACTGTTTCCCAATCCAAACTCGGTGTATCAAGCAATTCATAACCATCGCCAGCTGACTTGAGCATACCTTGTCCTGGACTTTTCACTAGTTGAAAATTTAAATCTGCTAATTCAGAGGGAATGGAAAAACCTATCGGCGTTGACGGTATAAACAGTACATCTTCTCCATAAAGAAGCGAGAGTTTATCTGCTATTTCCTTCAGCTCAATCAAGGTTTGCTTATACTGCGGCAGACTACTGTCGAACGTCCAGCGTCCTGAAGCAAATCCTTTCCGCAAATCCGCAGTAATCTGTAATTTCTGCAAGCAGAACCACTTATTCTGTTCTTTCAAAGCGTAGCTGTCTGCCTGTAACAACTTATCGCCCTCAACGGATATTCCGCTAAAATAATCGAAAAAGGTAGGCATATATCTGATTGTTTCTTTGGTGAACAAGATATCGTCAAATACCAACAGCCGGTGACTCACAGGTTTCGCCTGCTGTATCTTCTCTGCCAATTCTACTCTCTCTTCATCAACGGATACGTCGAACAAACGTATATCCCCTCCAAAAATATACGAATCATTATCTTTTCCATTCATATCTCCCCGTATCCCATTCGGCCAATATCCTTGAGCCTGAAACAGTTTGTCTCCTGTCGAAAGTTCATCTATTGATTTTATCCTTCCAATCTTCGACCGTATTGAAAAAGGCAGGCTCTCCAGTGTATTGTTATAAATCGCCAGCCGATATTTGCCTTCTTCCAGATAATTCACTATCACTCCAAGACCCTCGCCCACTTCAAACAATTGTACTGATTTAAATACTGCATCCACTATCGACCGGAAGTGATTCAGTAAACTATATGGCCTGCCTAGAAAAGTGTTGAAACCACCTTGCATCCATGTAGGTGGCTTGTTGTATTCCAAGGGAGCAGCATTCAGGCCATAAGCTGTAAGCGAAAGTATAATTTGCCCCTTCCCAACGGGAATGTCAACGGCTACCGGCTCTCCGCCAATCATTGCCAGAACATGAGCCTCATCGGGCAAAGAAGCCCGATAAAGTTCAAAGTTCCCCCGTTCTACAAGTTCATTTTCTCCTATCCTGACTATTCCTCCAGCCGGAACGGTTCTACTTTTACCGATTTTCCATTCCGGCCAAATACGTGCGGCATTTTCTGCCGTAACTATAAAAGTACCGCCCTTGTGAACATACTCTTTCACTTTATCCGCCAACTCCATTCCACCACTGAAAAGGTTTCCGGCAGCCACCATGACAGGATACTGTTTCATCACTTCCACACGTGCATCACTGTGTAAAACATCGGCATTCTCCCCATAAGGAGTCGCACACATTGCTCCCGTTTCATCATGAAAAAAGCCACTCCGTTCATAATTCGGGAAAAATAAACTTATCATTGCATCCGTAAGAAAGTCACCTGCTTCATAATCCATCCCGTTCCAAACCTGAAATCGGCCTGCGATATGGTCTGCCGGCATCCAACCGGAATAGAAATCATTGAGTAAAGCGATTTGTGTAACCATACAGCCCGGCTGTCCGTACTTCTCTACAAAGTTCGCACAATCGGTATGCATTTTACCAATAGGAGTCAATTCTCCCTTGTTAGTGGCAAAATGACCTTCGCACCATCCCGACTCCATGCTGAGTATCGTTGCATTATACATATACTGTGTATAATAAGAGCGTTTAAACAACGATAAACTTCCTCCTTTATTCACACGCTCGTATTTCTCGTCTCGGGAGTAATTCTTATATCCCCATGTATCAAACACCGATACATCACCGAACCACAAGATACCGTACTGCTTTCCCGCTCCGCGCAGATGCATATATTGCACCTGTCCGTTGGTAATCTTATTCTGTGTTTCCGCCCCTGCAAGAATCGTATATCCTTCTTTTAGAATGTAATGCCAGTACCACAGTACACTCAACGAACTGCACCAGTTTCCCAAATCTGCAGCGACACGGTCAAAATAAGGCTGGGAAGCAAGATACTGCCTTCTGCGATCCGGAATGTACGGTTCCATTATCTGTTTATAGGTAAAGTTAAACCGGCCATCCTGTTCTCCTACATCAAATCCGGTAAACCGGTGTCCCAGGTGCTTTCTGATTTGCTCTGTTTGCCACTCCGGCACGATATATTCACCAAAACTTCCATAAAAAGGACTTCCCGGTCCATACCCACCTATGTTGTGAAGATACATTCCATGCTTTCCTATATATTGCAACTTTCCCGTAAACTCCTGATTCTTTAAGAATGAAGCACCAGGACGATATACCAACCCCGGAACATCAGCCAGTTCAGTTTCGTTTGACGGAACATTCCGCCCGGCTACGAATTGAGTCCGATGATCGAAATCACTCCAGGAAAGAGCCGGATAAGGACGCCGGGAATATTCAGGATATTCCATCGGCTCAACCGGATAAGGGTAGATGACCGGATGTATGGCAAAGAGTTGTCTCGATGCACCAACATCCGGTACATTGAATAGAAGGAAAACGGTCAATAAGAAATAATGATATAATATTCTCATGTCTGTATCATCAAAATAGAACTATTCTTTTGCGTATTCTATCGACAAATTGTCCACATAGAGAATATCGTCATCCTCTCTTGAATCTATCACCATCTTGAATTTATCTCCGGCTTTCAGCAGACCGGTCTGATAGTTATATTGCACCCATTCGCCTGTACCCTGAACTGTATCATCAATACCAAAATCTGAATAAAGTTTGAATGGGCCGGATGCCTTATAAGTCATGAAACTTATGGTATAATAACCGTCATTCCACACTCCGCCCCAGTCGAACATCAACTCTATTTTTCCTTTTTTAATGCTTAATGATTTAGTTCCGTTGAAAGGCCTTTCATTGGTTACAAGCGGATTCCCCTCTGTATAATATCCGATACGGTCTTGAATAAATGTCCAAGGTTCAATCACACTTCCGATCTCGTAGGTTTCATAATCGTCGAGACACTGATAAGCCTTTTTGCCGGTCACGGAAATACCTTTCGACATACCATTGTGGTTGACCGAATATACAGTATATTCAGCACCCGTCACCGAAGCTGCATAATCCAGGAACTTCTTGTTTGTCACCTCTTTATAAAACGTGCCATTTTTATACACTTTATACGAAGTGGCAAAACGTCCTGCACTCCAGGATAATAAACAGCCTTCAATATTAGTATCGGATGCTTCTAACTTGGCAGGAACACGAGGTTCAATGCCATCAGGGATTCCCAAATAACCCGAATCCACCGCGTAAGTAGCCGAACGCCATCCTTGGTTGTCCACAGCATAAATGCGATATTCAGTCAATGTATCAGGAGCAGAGTCGTCTTCATAAGATTCAACCGTCAAACTATCTGCAATCACTTTTAATCCTCTGACCAATGTATAAAAAGAAGCATCTTCCACTTTCGTCCATTTTAGGAAAACTGAGGTATCACCGCGACTAGCAGTCAATTGTGCAGGAGCACTCAAACGCTGAAGGGCATAATCTTCCTTTTCACAGCTTATATATACAACTGTAATAACAGCCAAAACGATGATATGTATAATATGTTTCATTATTTACTTATTATTTACTGGTTTACTTCTTGTTTCAAATTAATATCCCTCATTATTGGGGAGCAGATTAGGATTGGCATCAGTAGCTTCCTGCGGCAAAGGCCATAGATAGTTGGCAGGTGCAACAAAGACTTTGTGCGAACCGAAATTATACAGTTCGTCGGAAGTGATCGAATTAATCACATCGGCAGCTATCCCCCAGCGACGAATGTCAAAGTATCTCAACCCTTCAAAAGCAAATTCCCATTTCCGTTCATCCTGGATGATTTTCATCATAGCCTTCGGGTCTGTTGTATGAGCCACATGTGCTATTCCGGCACGGTCTCTCACTGCGTCCAATATATCAAATACAGACTGGTCTATATCCCCGAGCATCGTTTTCGCTTCGGCATACATCAACAGCACATCGGTATAGCGCAGAATAATGAAATCGGACTCGTCTTCCTGCAACCATTCTGTCTTTTTATCTTCGTTCATATATCCTTTGTTGATATTTAACGGATAATCTATCGCACACTGTGCATCAATGCCGCACACATACTCAGAGGTGAAAGGCATACCGTTCACGACGGAATAACCACCAATATAAAACGTACTTTCGAATCGGGGACCACGGTTGGCCCACTTATTCTGAGAATCATATACCATAGATCCTTCAGCCACCGTCTTGCCGTCAGTCAATGGATAAGAATCAATAAACTCCGGCAAGATAGATACAGTTGCCCATGAACCATTCATGCTTCCTGTCGGCAGTCCGGGGATTTTGCTTCCAAAAGGAGTATTGAACGTACTTCCCTGTTTGGTTCCGTTAGCTACATACTTCAGGCTGAACAATATTTCTGGGTTATTTTCATTCGAGTTGGCGAATATGCTTTTATAATCGTCCAAGAACATGGAATTTTCTAAGGTTTTATCAAGTTCCATCAATTCCTTTGCAGCTTCCACCGTATTTTCATAATCCTTGTTATACAAATAAGCACGTACTCTCATCCCCATAGCTGCTTGTTTGGTGGCAAGTCCCCATTTGTTATTATAAGGAGTCATCTCCAGGCAGCTGACAGCTATTTTAAGATCTGGGATAATCAGCTGGTTCGTTATATCATCAACCGAGCTTCTCGGCAACTTTGATTCGGAAGGAAGATAAAGACGATCGATCATTGGAACCGGCCCCCAAAGACTTGTCAGACGGATGTAACATATAGCCCTCACAAAATGCGCCTGTCCTTTTACATAATTCACAAAGTCCTCAGGAAACTCCGATTGCTTGGCCTCTATCTGTTCAATGATCGTATTCGACCAGGAAATAGCCGCATACACCTTCTGATATAAAGATGCGACATTGTCGGTCACGGATTTCAATTCACCCCGTGATATATCAAACCAGGGCTGCGTCCAACTATTCTTATACATGCATACGTCTGCACAAACTTCCCAATACAGATTCCCAAAATACGCTCCGTCTTTGGCTTCATCATCCAGCGGGCGAAGCATGGAATATAAACCTGTCACAGCCTGGTCAAAATCATCTTTTGTTTTAAAGAAATTCTCATTAGCCACCGTATCTTTCGGTTCCAGTTCAATCCAATCATTACACCCACTCAACATAATAAACGAGAAAGCGGATAAAAGCAATACATATATTTTTTTCATACTGTTTCAGTTATTAGAAAGTTAAATCAATACCCATTTTCACTGTCATCGCTTGCGGAATACCACCTCGTTCACCTGCACCGTTGGAGCGTTCCGGATCCAGTCCCCGGTAATCCTTCTTCGTCCAGGTGAATAAATTGGAAGCGGAAACATATACTCTCATTTTCTCCATCTTCAGCGTACGGATGATGTTTAACGGCAGGTCATAGCTCAAAACCAGATTCTTCAGACGCAGATAAGTTCTATCCATCAGGAAATAGCTGTTGGCGTAGTCAACATTAGGACCGCTTTCAACCCACAAACGCGGGACTGTCTCACTCGGATGTTCCGGAGTCCAACGTTTCGTCCAATATTGGCCAAAATTGGAACCTTGGAATGTCGGAGTATAATATTCGCATGTTCCATAGGTATAAGCATCTGCAATCCCCTGAAAATCGGCACTGATATTTATACCTTTATACCCAAATGATAAATTTGCGCCAAATGTCCATGCCGGATATTCCGTTCCCAATATCTGACGGTCATTGGCATCAATCACTCCATCCGGTTTTCCTTCAGGACCGCTGATATCTTCAAATACCAAGTCACCCGGTCCTGCTCCTTTCACATGGGGAGAGTTATCCACTTCTTCCTGAGTCTGATAAATCTTGCCGGTCCATTTCAACATATAATAGGAATTCATCGGTTTATTGCGAGTCGTAATTTTATTACCACTGATATGACGGTCGGTCTCTCCGGTCATTCCAGGGTCTATGGCATTGACCTTATTTTGAATATGTGACATATTACCACCAATGGAGAAATGGAAGTCTTTCAATCTTTTCTGATAAGTAGCCGATAATTCAAAACCGCTGTTTTGCACTTCTGCCAGGTTGGTTAACACCGATTTGAATCCTGTCTCGTACGGCAATGGCGTATCGAATAAAATGTCTTTTGTCTTACGCATAAAGTAATCACCTTCCAGCACCAGCTCCGAATTGAACAGATGAAGATTAAAACCTACATTCGTCACATTGGTAGTCTCCCAGTGAATATCCGGGTTACCATAAGAAGTCGGAACAACGCCTGTTGCCACCTCATTCCCCCACACATAATTACCGTCATAACCGATCTTGGCAATATAAGGGAAATTATCGCTGCTATACTGGTTGCCGAGCTGTCCCCAGGAAGCACGCAGTTTTAGAAAGTTAATCGTAGGAATCTTCTTCATGAAATTTTCCTGCGTCAACACCCATCCCACAGAGAAAGAAGGGAATATACCATACTTGAAATTGGAACCGAATCTGGAAGAACCGTCACGACGCAGATTAAATTCGAAAAGATACTTGTCTGCAAAATCATAGTTCACACGTCCGAATTGGGAAAGAATGGCATATTGTGTCATACTGCTGCTATTTTGCACTGTGGAAGGATCTCCTGAATCGAGAATATGCACATAATTGGAGATGTACTTTCCTCTGGATGTATCAAAATAGTCGTAATTGGTCGCTTCATAGCTGGCAGCAACCATGGCTCTCATATGATGCCGGCCAATTGACTTGGAATATTCCATCTGAACATACGGGTTAATCCGGTAATCTCTGGCTGACGACATCTTCAAACTTCCGTTTCCATAATAACCGTCACTAATCACATCTTCCATATCGGCGCCTTCCGCAAGCAGTTCCTCATATCGCCAATTTTTAACCTCCGGACAGCCCTTCCACTCACTATAATCTCTTAATTGCACATTTGCATTGAAGTATGCATACACTTTCAGTTCAGGAAAAATGTCCCAACTCAAGAAAGCATTACCGTAAATGTTATTGTTTTTCTGATGAATCTCATTGTAAAGCATCTTGGTCAATGGATTCTCTCCTTGCACCTGTCCCGTATAGGACAAAGTCGTATTATCGGGCATCGCAATCGTACCGTCTGAGTTATAGGCCGGATTCAGAGGATTGGCACGCATCAGGTCAAGCGCAAAGACCTCATCTACACTTCCGTTCGGAGTGCGCTGATCGCCGTAAGTATAACCAATAGATGCTCCGATCTTTAATTTGGGAAGTACATAAGTATCCAGGTTCAGACGGGCAGTAATCCGTTTATAGTTACCACTGGATGCTATGGATCCCTGGTCCATATAGCCTAAAGAAAAGTAATATTTGGTCTTATTATTTCCGCCGCTTGCACTCATATTGTATTCCTGGGTAGTAGCCGTGCGAAAAATCTGATCAAACCAATCGGTAGAACACGCATCCCTGAATTTAGGTGTACGGTATCTTTCAATTACTTCATCCGGAAAAGCTGACTCTAATCCGGAGTTGATTCGCGCCTCATTCATCAGGAGCATAAATGTTTCTGGATCCGTCACCATGTCCGGCTTACTCTGGTCAGTCATCTTAGACCAAGAAAGGCCTGTACTTACATTAAAAGTTGACTTCCCTTCTGCTTTTCCTTTCTTTGTACTGACCAATACAACACCATTCGCAGCTTGCGAACCGTATATAGAAGCCGATGCAGCATCTTTCAAGACAGAGATACTTTCAATATCCGCTGGATTTACTACATCCATATTCGGAGAAATAACCCCATCAATCAAGATAAGAGGAGAAGTATTATTCAACGTACCGAGTCCGCGAATGGTGATCTGCGCACCGTCTGCACCTGCCATACCGGACGATTGTGCAATATGTACACCTGCTATCTTACCTGCCAAGCTCTGCGAAGCACTGGTAATAGGTCGACTCTCTAGTTGTTTCACATCAAGACTCGCCACTGCTCCAGTCAGATTCACCTTTTTCTGTGCGCCATATCCCACTACAACGACTTCATCAAGAAGCTGCGAATTCTCTTTCAATATGACTTTTACATACTTCCGCCCTTTAATGGCAACTTCTTGCTCTTCAAAGCCAATATAAGATACAATTAGGATATCTTCCGATACATTTTCCAAAGAAAAGTTTCCATCCACATCAGTAATAGTTCCTTGATTGCTTCCTTTTAACTTTACATTGGCTCCAATCACCGCTTCTCCGTTTGTGTCGACGATTCGTCCCTTGACTATGCCGTTCTGCATAACCTGCAACTCCTCGTCTACTCCTAGCATTGCATAGGAAGGTTGCGTGTTTCCTATTAATAAAACAAATGTCGCTGTCAGGAATAAAGTCTTCCTTAACGAAATAAAGAAAAAATGTTTTTCCATAAAACTGATTTTAAAATTAACTATTCAAGGCATTGCACCCTCGTTTTGTCGCAAAACTAAGCAGGATGCATTGCCTAAAAGGGAAGTAATTCGGCTTTTTTAGGGTGAAATTCGGCTATTGGGCGATTCGGGGCAATTCGTGGTGAATAAATGAATCAGATTATCTGATCCAGCTATAAACTCAACACATATTGCTTGGGAGTCATATTCATCTTACGTTTGAAAAGATCACGGAAATGTTTCACATCATTGAATCCGCATTTGGAACATACAGTACCGATATTCGTCTCGCCTTCCTTAAAATATTGGACGGCTTTGAACAGGCGGTATTCATTTATAAATTCAACAACGGTCAGTCCGGTCATCCCTTTTATTTTACGGTACAAGGTGGAATGACTCATCCCCATTTGTTCCGCAAAAGCCATTATCTCAAAACTGGAATTATTCAGGTTATTATCAATAATCTCCCGACACTTCAACAGGAACTTCTGTTCTTCTTTGGAATATTTCTTTTCCGTTTTCGTCAATGAGTTCACCATCTCTGCCGATTCTACACGCGCCAACAGTTGATCGATCCGTTTACGGAGATATTTCAATGAAATCGGTTTGGTCAGATAAGCATCTGCGCCACAATCAAAAGCCACCATTTGGTCCTCCTCCGAGGTTTTGGCAGTCAACATAATGACAGGAATATGGGCCAGTTTTTTATCTCCTTTCATCAATTGCAAGAAATCCGTCCCATTCATTTTAGGCATCATCACATCGCAGATTACGATATCGGGTAATGTGGTTTGCACCAAAGAAAGTCCGTCTATACCATTACTTGCCTTTAATATCTTAAAATCACTGCTTAAGAAGCACTCCAGCATATCGAGTATCTCGCTCTCGTCATCTATTATTAATAAGGTGTGGGGGGCTGCCGGGGAAGAGGCCGACTCTGTCACGACAAGCATATTCTCTTTTACAGATTTCGGCACAATAATGATTTCTTCTTCCGAAGAAACAGGTTCATCCACTCTTTCTTTTTTGGGAAGCTCAACTATAAATTTAGCCCCTTTGTTCAGTTCACTTTCCACGCGTATCGTTCCGTCATGCAGTTCGACCAAGTGCTTTACAAAGGAAAGCCCGATACCATCCCCCGTAGAGAATATTTCGGTATTTTCTATCTGGAAAAAGCGATCGAATATAACTTCCTGAAATTCTTTTTGAATGCCGATGCCATTGTCTTCAACCACTAGCGTTACTTTTTCGTCCGTTTCATCGATAGATAATACGATTTTCCCTCCTTCCGGGGTATATTTAAAAGCATTGGAAATGAGATTGGACAAAAGAATCTCCATCTTTTCGGGATCAAACTCGACACGAATAATTGTCCGTGACGGCAAGAAATGAAAAATAATATTCTTCTGCTGGCAGAGAGCTTCATAATCCACCGTCAAGTCTTTACAGAAAGTGACCAGATTTAGTGATTGCGGCTCGAGTTTCAACTTTCCGGACTCCAGTTTACGGAAGTCTATAATTCGGCTAATCAGCTTGTTCAGTTTCATAGCGTTCCTGTACATACTCACCAGGAAAGATTTAGGAACCGAAACAGGCCCTCTGCCCTCCCTACTCGTTAGAAGTTCCTCCAAAGGAGAGGTTATCAAAAAAATAGGCGTACGCAGTTCATGCGTAATATTCGTATAAAAGCTTAGCTTTGCTTCGTTAATATTCTTAGCCGCTTTCTTCTCTATCTCATTCAAATGTACCAAATGTTTTATATTCAATTCATGACGGTATAGCCAGAATATAAAAATGATAAGTCCCAGGATTAGCAGGCCCCAAAGCGACAATGCCCAAGTGGTTTTCCACCAAGGGGGTGTGATAATAATCTTCAGGCAGGATGCCTTATCGGTCCATTGCCCTTCATTGTCGGAAGCCTTGACATAAAAATAATATTCTCCGGGGGGAATATTAGTATAGGATATCTGTCGGGCATGGGAGATTTCAGACCAGCCGTTTTCAAAATTCTCCATATAACAAGAGAATTGTACCTTGTCAGGGGAAATCAACTCCGGCGTTGAGAAATGAATCGTAAAGAAGTTCTGATCATATGACAAGTGTATATCCTCCGGTTGTATGCCATAGAGACTCACAACTTTATTCTCATGATTCAACAGTTCAAGATTGGTAAAATACACATGATTGACCTGTTCACCGTCATATTTAATATCTTCCGGTTTGAAACTGAACAATCCTCCCGTACTTCCAAAATACATTGTATCACCCTCTTGAAAACACGCGTTATAATTGAATTGGGTAGAAGTCAAGTTATCTTCCTTACCAAAACGAATAAACTTTCCATTGACAGGATTATAGCGGAACAAGCCATTATATGTACTCACCCATAAATAACCGGACTTGTCTTCCAACATCCCCACTACATTTGTATCCGTCAGGCCACTTTCAACTCCATACGGAGTGACTTCCCCGGAACTTTGGTCTAATTTATATAAACCGGCATATTCTATCGAGAACCATACTTGATTCCGGGAATCAATGAACATATACCGTACCATATTACCGGGGATGGGCGTTTTTTCTGATTCTTTAAAGTAATGTTCAAGAGGTTCTGTCGTCTTCCGGTCAAATTTATAAAGCCCATATCCCATCGTACAAAGCCAAATGACATCGTTTTCAAATATAATATTCAAAGCATTCAGGTTACTCAGATTGTCGATTACCGTGAATGTCTCGCTCTTTTTATTGAAACAATAAACGTCTTCGGCTATAATCCAAATATTACCCTCACCATCGTCCTTTATCTGCCATATTCTATTTGCACTCTCTTTATCTTTAACCGGTGGCAAGACATAATTCTTAAAAGTGTGACCGGATAGTGAATAGCGACTGAGTCCCTTGCCATATATTCCCAACCAGGCGAAATCATCATCCACTGATAACGACAAAAGATTGTCTCCCGAAATGCCGCTATTATGCGTTGTATATTTCAGTAGCTTGTCATTTTTTACATCATAAATATTCAGTCCTCCGCCGTCCAGTCCCACATACAACCGTTCCTTTTGAGAAACGACAGCGGTTACCATATCATACGAGAGTTTTTTATTTTGTATGCAGAAAGACTGAAACCAGTCGTAATGTTCCGAACTTGCATTCAGCCCTCCCCGGTATGTACCAATCCAAAGATTCTGTCTCCGATCTACAAACAATGAATAAATGGCATCACTACTCATATCACTTTCCCCCGAAGAAATGTCGGAACATCCTGATTCATTAAAAACCATCAGCCCGTTTCCATCTGTTCCAAATAATGTTTCATCTTTATAATCGACAATTGTCTTTACGCTTGACGGTATCCTGACTTCCAACTTTTCAAGGCTATTCTCTTTGTTCATCCTAAAAGCGAGACTTGGATAGCCTATACCAAAACCAAGAAAAATCATATCTTTATTTGTACTGTAATACAGACAGTCGCTCAGTATCTTTGAGTCAAACGGGAAATGAGCCCGAATCCTCATTTCATCGGGATCAATAACATACAAACCATCGGTGGCATGTCCGATCAATAAACCCTCTTTATAGCCTGAAATAGACAGCCATTCTATATTCTTTTTATAGTCACACGGTTCAAAGACACATCCTTCTTTACGCACCAATAGTTGATGCGAAAAGGTCAATATAAAGACACTCTCTTGATTCACTACGATATTTTTGATGCTTTCCGTTATCTTTTGTCTTTCACCTGTCGGAAGAATCCATTCGCACAAACGAAAATTATTCTCTTTATAAGAATAAAGATTCAATCCCCGTTCGGTTCCTACCCAAAGTTCATCTCCCAACGAAGCTACGACTTCCACATAGTTATTGATGATAGACAAACTATCTTGGGAGTCATGTCTGAAGATGGTAAAATCGACTCCGTCAAATTTGCACAATCCGTCGAATGTTCCCAACCAAATGAATCCCAAATGATCTTGGGTGATAGATTTCACTGTATTATTGGATAGACCATCCGACATATCCCAAAGTTTAAAATGCTCATAGTCGGCAAAAACACGGAGAGGAAGGATGATAAGTAGTATAAAAATTATTCTTTTTAGGTTCTTCATAATATAGCTATATCTTATAATACCACATTATTGTCCTATTAATATAAAAATTGTTCTTTGAAATATTGCAGTTCTTTAGTAGACAGGACATTAATGAGAGATCTCATAGATTAACGTAACAAATGTAGGGAAATTCTTTGTAATCCGACTATAAATAGCGTATAAATTAAGATGGTATGATGCAGTTGGTATTTAAAGGAATGAATACATGTACTCTAACCACATTTGTCAAGTTACAAGTATTTGTTTAAAAAGCCGGTAACCTGTTCAGGGAAGCACCGTTCAGATTGAATCTGATATATTTATATTACATCTTCTTATCTATATAAAAATACAAAATCATGCAGAGGAATATGATGCATTACAGAAACGTTCTTTTATCACCTATGAAAAACTGTATAAAGCAGTGGAGAATAGAAAAATATGATTATCGCCATACAAAACCGGCTTCGGAGTGAATACCGGAAATTCCTGTCTTAAATACCGCTTAATAGAACTTTCTATCTTTGTCTCCAGTTAGAGGGGAGGGTTAAACATTATCTTTTTCTTAATATTGTTTAAGTAGTTGATAATTAGCATTTATACAAAATATGTTGTTTTTATTTCATTTCAGTGAACCTTATTAGAAGAAAGTAACTATATTTGTATCATCCAAACAATAGAAATATGAAAGTAAAGAAAATTAGTGCGGCTAACGTGGAGGCTTGTTCGCTTCCCCGATTATTTGATGAAGAAAAGATAGATTTTCAACCGGTTCAATGTGTTAATTGGGCTGAATATCCCTACAAACCCAAAGTAAACTTTCGCATTGCTCACACGAAGAACTCTATCTTGTTACATTTTAAAGTTAAAGAAGCGAGTGTGCGTGCCAGATACGGAACGGACAACGGTTCTGTATGGACTGATTCCTGTGTGGAATTTTTTTCTATTCCGGCAGGTGACGGGGTGTATTATAATATAGAGTGCAACTGCATCGGAACAATCCTGATAGGTGTCGGTCCTGCCCGCAACGGTAGAGAACACGCTCCGAAGGAAGTGACTGACCTTGTGCAGCGCTGGTCAAGTCTGGGTGATACACCTTTTGAAGAACGTGTGGAAGAAACTGATTGGGAAGTTGCCTTGATTATTCCCTATGCTGTATTCTTTAAGCATCAGATCGAATCACTCGATGAGAAGGAGATAAAAGCTAACTTTTACAAGTGTGGTGACGAATTGCAGACCCCCCACTTCCTTTCATGGAATCCGATAAAAATAGAGAATCCGGACTTCCACCGTCCCGACTTCTTCGGTACGTTGGAGTTTGAATAATTATGAAACGGAAACGAAATAATAACTCACAGAGCGTCGCCCTACTATAAACAGAAAGGGTGACGCTTTTTTATTAGGCGTCACCCTTTCAATATTGAAAAGTAACTTTGCTTATTTCACGATTCCTCGTTCCGAAGCCTTCACGAAGTTAACGATATTCTCGATTTCTTCACTCATCGGGACCTGGTCGACAATCTTCTGTACAGCATCCTGAATACTGAAATTACCTTGATAAATCAGTCTGTATGCATTGGCGATGTGACGGAGGATCCTTTCGGATGTATTGTGATGTTGTGAAAGAACCACCGCGTTCACTCCATGGTATGCAACGGGGTTTCCGGACATAATTACATACGGAGGTACATCTTTAGAAATACGGCAACCACTCTGTACAAGTGTCCAGCTACCGATGTGGCAGTATTGGTGCAGAGTGACATTTCCACTTAGAATCACGCAGTCATCCAGTGTGCATTCTCCTGCAATAGTCGTACCGATACCTACCACACAGTTATTGTTGATTTGTACGTCATGGCAGAGGTGTACTTTATCCATTAGGTAATTTCCGTTACCGATCTTGGTAGCATTGCCGCCAAAGGTAGCACGGCTGATTACCACATTTTCGCGGATATCGTTGTTGTCACCGATAATCAGGCTACTTTCTTCTCCCGTGTAGTGGAAATCTTGCGGTTCCGCTCCCAGGACAGCATTCTGATGTATCTTGTTTCCTTTTCCCATTTTAGTACCTT
>ENA-ORNP01001266-ORNP01001266.1-human-gut-metagenome-genome-assembly--contig:-NODE-1266-length-26963-cov-7.516686_pt1 | contig 26963 bp, 21 predicted proteins | sample MGYA00242119_ERZ509030 | MGnify/ENA primary metagenome ERZ509030 (study PRJEB26280, sample SAMEA2338708) | human gut metagenome | biome: human gut; feature: human-associated habitat; material: faeces... | reverse complement strand
GTGTAATAAAAATATAGAGAAAGGCGAAAACCCGCATAAATAAAGGGTTTTCGGACAGGTAAAGATAAAAATGAAACTAGGAATCGTCGGACTTCCAAACGTTGGAAAGTCCACATTATTTAATTCCCTGACCAAAGCAGGTGCTTTATCCGCAAATTATCCATTCGCAACGATTGATCCGAACGTCGGAATCGTTTCCGTACCGGATGAGAGAATCGTAAAACTCGGTGAGCTTTATCATACGAAGAAGGTAACACCGGCTACCATCGAATTTGTAGATATTGCAGGACTTGTAAAGGGAGCCAGCAAGGGCGAGGGACTTGGAAACCAGTTCCTTGCAAATATCCGTGAGGTAGATGCTATCGTACATGTGGTACGTTGTTTTGAGGATACCAATATTATCCATGTGGACGGATCTATCGATCCTGCAAGAGATATTGAGACGATCAATCTGGAACTGATTTTTTCTGATATTGAGATTCTTGACAGAAGAATTGCAAAGATTTCCAAACAGGCAAGAATGGACAAGACACTTGCAAAAGAACTGGAACTTGTAGAGGCAATCAAGGCACATCTGGAAGCAGGTAAGATGGCAGGATCTTTTGAAGTACCGGATGATGAAGACGCAGAAATCTGGTTCAGGGGTTATAACCTTCTGACTGCAAAACCGACCATTTACGCAGCAAATGTTGCAGAGGACGACCTTGCGGATGACGGGGCATCCAACCCACATGTTGCAAAAGTGAGAGAGATGGCAAAGGAAGAGGGCGCAGAAGTATTTGTAATCTGTGCACAGATTGAACAGGAACTTGCAGAACTCGATGAGGATGAGAAAAAGGAATATTTAGATGACCTTGGCGTGACCTCCAGCGGTCTTGATAAACTGGTAGCAGCAAGCTACAGCCTGCTTGGACTGATCAGTTTCCTTACTGCAGGAGAAGATGAGTGCCGTGCATGGACGATTAAGAAAGGCACAAAAGCACCACAGGCAGCAGGTAAGATCCACACAGACTTTGAGCGTGGATTTATCAAGGCTGAGGTTGTAAATTATCAGGATCTTTTAGATAATGGAAGCCTTGCAGCAGCCCGTGAAAAAGGAATTGTCGGCATGGAAGGAAAAGAGTACGTGGTCAAAGACGGAGACGTTATTTTATTCCGCTTTAATGTATAAGAGCTAAAAAAACGCATATCATTTTTCGAGGGAATGTTTCGGAGAATGGTATGCGCTTTTGTGACTTGACAGAAAAAGAAGTGATAAACGTCTGTGACTGCAAATGCCTTGGAAATGTTCATGATCTCGATATTGACGAATGTGATGGAACGATACGGGCGTTGATCGTTCCGGGGCCGGGAAAATGGTTCGGCTGTTTTTGCAGGGAGTTTGAACTGTTTATTCCGTGGTGTAAGATCGTCAAAATCGGACCGGACATCATTTTAGTTGATATTGATGAGAAAGAGGCAAAACACAAGGTTTAAAGAGAAGAAAACAGGAGAGACAATGTTAGATCAGAGTGTATTTACAGAGACAATCCATGAGGTGGCAGAGATTATCCGCACTTCTGCGACACCGTTATCAAAAGAAGAAATCTTAGGCTATTTCAAAGAGATGGAGTTAAACGAGCAGCAGGAAAACATGGTTTTAGAGTTCCTTCTGACACCGCATGAGGAAGAGGAAGCGGAAGAAGAACCTGATGAGGCAGAAGGCGGAGAGCAGGACACAGCAGACTGGCAGGAGACGTCAGATGCATCTGCGCTGGCACAGAATGATTCAGGCGAAAAAGAGGAAAAAAACGGGAAAACGGATATTTTACCAGAATCTAAGATGTTTCAGATGTATCTTGAAGAGATCAACGAGCTTCCGGTTTATTCTGAAAAAAAGCAGGAGGAAATGTATCAGAAGCTGTTAGCAGGGGATGAGTCCGTGATCAATCCAATCTCTGACAGCTGGATGATGAAGGTGTTAGAAACCGCCAGAAAGCTTGCAGTGACCTCAGAGGGCTTCGAGGATGTCATTCAGGAAGGAAATATGGCACTTTTTTTAAAACTGACAGAGCTTTGCGGATGTGAGGAAAAAACAGATGTTGAGGCAGAATTGCAGGGTGCAGTGGAGACAGCCATGAAATCATCCATTCTTGCGGAAGAGGGCGAGGACGAGGATGAGAAGGCTATGGTCGGCAAGCTGGCATTAGTCAACGAGGCTAAGAAGTATCTTGCAGAGGAGAAAGGCAGGGAAGCAACTGTACAGGAACTTGCAGCATATACACAGTTGACAGAAGAGGAACTTTCTGATATCCTCTTATTGATCCAGAAAGCGGATCAGAAGGACAAATAGCATATAGAATTCAAAACCAATATTGGAGTGGACTTTTCTGGAGCAAAGAGCTCTATTTTTCGCCACACGACTGAATGTGAACAGTCGTGTGGTATTTTTTTGCGCTAAAACAGATATTTCAGCGTATGTGAGTAAGATTGATTGACAGAAAGAAAACAGAGGAGAAAAAGAAAAGATGGATCAGGAATTTATGAAAGAAAAACCGGTGATGCCGCTGGTGATCTCCATGGCACTGCCGATGACATTTTCCATGTTAGTGAATGCATTATATAATATCATAGACAGCTATTTTGTGGCGCAGATCAGTGAGGATGCGATGACAGCGTTATCGTTAGTATTTCCGTTACAGAATCTGGTCAATGCAGTGGTCATTGGTTTTGCTATCGGAATGAATGCTACAATGGCTTATTATCTTGGGGCACAGAAACAGCAAATGGCGGATAAAACAGCATCGCTTGGCATGTTATTGAATATGCTGCATGGTCTGGTGCTTGCAATCGGCTGTATTGCAGTTATGCCGGCATTCTTAAGAATGTTTACAGCGCAGACGGAAATTATCGGAATGGGGGTACAGTACTCGGATATTGTATTTTTATTTGCGGTGCCAAATGCGGCGGCACTCTGCTTTGAAAAAATATTTCAGGCAGTTGGACGTATGAAAACATCCATGTTTTGTATGCTGCTTGGCTGTGTGACCAATATTGTGCTTGATCCACTGCTGATTTTTGGAATTGGGATTTTTCCTGCAATGGGAATCCGGGGAGCGGCACTTGCAACCGGAATCGGACAGATCGTGTCACTGGCAGGGTATCTGACCGCATATTACTGGAAACCGATTCCTGCCAAAGTGAAGGTCAGAAATATGAAGCCGGAGAAGCAGCTTTGCAAAAAAGTGTATTCTATCGGAATCCCTGCAACGTTAAGCCTTGCGCTGCCTTCCGTCCAGGTGTCTGCATTAAATGCGATACTGGCTGTTTATTCTGCAAGTTATGTTCTTGTATTGGGTGCTTATTTCAAATTACAGACATTTTTGTATCTGACTGGAAATGGTGTGGTACAGGGGATGCGTCCATTGATTGGATACAATTATGGAGCAGGAGAGTCAAAGAGAGTGAAAGAGATTTTTCGGTCAGCATTGTTCCTGATCGTAATAGTGATGGTGATCGGTACGATTCTCTGTATGGCAGTGCCACAGGCGCTGATCGGTCTGTTTACAGGAAATCCTGAGACAATCCGGCTAGGCAGGGAGGCACTCAGGCTCATCAGTATAGGATTTATCGTGTCATCGGTTTCCGTCACGGTATCCGGCGCTTTGGAGGGGCTTGGAAAAGGGAAGGAATCGTTAGTCATTTCATTACTGCGTTATATCGTGGTGATTTTGCCGCTGGCATTTATTTTAAGCCGCCTTTTTCAGGCGGCTGGTGTATGGCACGCGTTCTGGATCACGGAATTTGTTTCAGCAGTGATCTCATGGATCATATGCAAAAAAGAGATTTTTCAGTGAGGCACATCCAGCAATGTTTCAAACTGGTCGATCGGAACAGGTTTGGAATAAAAATAACCCTGATACCAGGTCGCACCAAATTGATGAATGTAGTCGCTTACCTCCTGATTTTCAATTCCCTCGATACAGGTTTCGGTATTGGTACGGTTTGCGTAATCAACGATCGACTGTACCATAGCCTGATTCTGTGGCTTTTGTTCAATATCTTTGATAAAACTCATATCGACTTTCAGCTCATCAATAGGTAATTCCAAAGCAAGGCTTAGGGAGCTGTTACAGGTTCCAAAATCATCCAGTGCAATTTTAATCCCCTTTGAGTGAAAGAAATCGACTTCATTCTTCAGAAAAGTCACATCGAGATCCCGGCAGCGCTCAGTCAGTTCCAGACACAATTCCTCCGGTCTGGCTCCGGTTTCTTTTAAAATCGTCATGACAGAGTCACGAAATTCTTTTCGCGACAATTGAGCGGCAGAGATGTTGACGTTTACGAAAAAGTGTGGGATCTTATCACGGATCCTGCCGATATCCTTTAATGCGGTGCGTAAAATCCAGTTGCCGAGGTCAAAGATACATGGATCTTCCTCTAACCACTCCATAAATATTCCTGGAGAGATGAGACCATAGGGCTCTAATTCCCATCGTATCAGTGCTTCCATGCCACGGATCTTTCCGGTCTTTGTGTCTGCTATCGGCTGGTAGAACAGGCGGAATCCCTCAAAATGGCTGGTCGCACACTGGTGGATCAGACCGATCAGCTCAAACTGTTTTTCGTTGTTGCCACAGATCTCATCGTTAAAAATGACGAGATCGCCATGATGTTCATAGCGTGAATGATTCTGCGCATAGGTCAGACGGCTGCGGACAGCATTCGTTTCTTTCATATAGGGTTCTAAGAAAATGGCCCCTGCAGAGATCTTGATCGGAATCCGTTTTCCGTTCACTGCAATGGTGTTTGCCAGTGTATCCTCGATGAAAGCGAAAATGCTATGGAGCTCTGTTTTGGATACTTTGTCGAAAACAAGCACAAATTTCGCACCGGACAGGCGGTAGGCATAACCGATATTGCGTACCATGTGTAAAAGGCTTTGTGCCACTTTGTTCAGAATCTTATCTGCAAAAGCTGCCCCATACATGACATTGATATGGCTGAACTGATCCAGCCCGATCTTTAAGAGTGCGGCAGGACGTGTGTTATCAAGTAATTGGGTGATACAGCGGTTCAGTGCCGGTTCCGTATAGAGACCTGTGACAGAGTCCACTTCATCAGAAATTCCATAATTATCATAGCGGATAATGATGATAAAAGGCTGCTTTTGTTCATCATAAAGTACACGCGCCATGGCGTTGAAACGGTTGTAGGAATCGCCATCCTGAATCCGGTATTCCCATGCGGTATCCAGATTTTTACCGTCAACCCGTTCTTTAAAACCACGTTTGAAAGTGGCAACATCATCAGGATGGATCTTCCGGTTTGCCTTTTCCATGCCGCGGATCGTATAATTTTCTTTCATGCCAAAATAATCCATCGCCCGTTCGGACCACCAGGTGATTCCGGTCCGAAGGTTTGTGATGGAAAGATATGATTTTTTGGAAAGAGAGGCGATCGCTTTTATCATATCTGGAAAAAGCCGGTCGATCTCTTCCCAGAAAAGCTGTTCATGATTGTCAGTTTTATCGTTTTTCATTCATTTTCCCCGATTGACATACGCACGCATGTCTTTTCACAATGTACACGTAACCAATAACTAATAAAGCTATTTGTGATTATAGCATAAAATAAATTAAATTTCGAGTTTTTTCGTATTAATTCAAAGTATCTTTTTTCAGGTTCTTATTTGCGGTTGAAAGCATGAGTTTAATACGGTTCAACTGGTTTACTTCACTTGCACCCGGATCGTAGTCGATCGCAACAATGTTGGAATCCGGATAGCGGTGCCGCAATTCCTTGATAACACCTTTTCCTACAACATGGTTCGGCAGGCAGGCAAATGGCTGTGTGCAGACAATGTTCGGAGTGCCGGTATGGATCAGTTCCAACATTTCTCCGGTTAAGAACCATCCTTCACCGGTCTGGTTACCTTCGGATACGATATCCCTTGCATATTTTGCAAGATCCTCAATGTGTGCAGGTGGAGTAAAATGTTTACTCTTCTTAAATTCATCAACCGCAGCAGAGCGTAGCCACTCAAAGAACTTGATGCCAAGGCGTCCGATACGTTTGGATTTCTGGCTGAAACCGAGGTTATCTGCCTTAAAGCCTGTGTTGTAGAAGCAGTAGAGCAGGAAGTCGGTAAGGTCAGGAACAACAGCTTCCGCACCTTCGGATTCTAACAGGTCTGCAAGATAGTTGTTGGCAGCCGGATGGAATTTCACCAAAATCTCACCGACTATGCCGACACGCGGCTTTTTAATATCAAGACGTGGGAGATTGTCAAAGTCACGGATGATCTCACGGCACATCTGCTTGTATTTTTTATGGGATAAAATCTTATCTTGTGTAATAAATGCAATGATCTTCTCTTTCCATTTTTCATGGAGTTCGTTGGCAGAACCGGGAACTGCTTCATAAGGTCTTGTGGCGTATAAACAGCGAAGGAAAATATCACCAAATTCCAGAGCGTAAAGTCCGTGCTGGATAAGCTTTGGAGTGAAAGTGAATCCCGGGTTGCTCTCTAAACCGCTCAAGTTGATGGAGATAACCGGAACATTCGGGTAGCCAGCCTTTTCCAGAGCACGGCGGATGAATCCGATGTAGTTACTTGCACGGCATCCGCCACCGGTCTGGGAGATTAAAATCGCAGTCTTATTCATATCGTATTTGCCGGATTTTACGGCAGCCATCAACTGGCCGACAACGATCAGGGACGGATAACAGGCATCGTTATTGACGAATTTTAATCCGACATCGACACATTCCCTTGCAGGAACATCTGGTACGACCAGATTGTATCCGGCAGCATTGAAAGCCGGCTCTAATAATTCAAAATGGATCGGTGACATCTGCGGGCAGAGAATCGTGTAGTTTTCACGCATCTCCTTCGTAAATACCACACGCTCATAACTTGCAGGCACGATCGTTCTTTTGGTCTGCTTTTTCTCGCGGACGCGGATCGCTGCGATCAGTGAACGGATACGGATTCTGGCAGCACCTAAGTTGTTGACCTCATCAATCTTCAGACAGGTGTAGATTTTGCCTGATCTGGTCAGAATATCGTTGACCTGATCGGTGGTAACGGCGTCAAGGCCACATCCGAAGGAGTTCAACTGGATCAGGTCTAAGTCATCTCTTGTCTTTACAAAGTTTGCAGCCGCATACAGGCGGGAGTGGTACATCCACTGATCCATAACGATCAACGGACGCTCCGGCTGATGCAGATGGGAGACAGAGTCTTCTGTTAAAACGGCGATTCCATAGGAAGTGATAAGCTCCGGAATACCGTGGTTGATCTCCGGGTCAACGTGGTATGGACGTCCGGCGAGAACGATACCGCGTTTTCCGGTCTCTTCCATATATTTTAATACTTCCTCACCTTTTTTCTGCATTTCCATGCGGACAACAGCTAATTCCTTCCAGCCTTCGGAAACTGCATCGCGGATCTCCGCTTCGGAAATGCCGAATTCAGAAGAACCAAATACCTTGATGAGCTGGGAGGATAAGGTGTCCTCATTTGTGAATGCCATAAATGGATTTAAGAACTTCACCTGACCGGAAGTGATCTCATCCACGTTGTTTTTAATATTCTCCGCATAAGAAGTAACAATCGGGCAGTTGTAGTGGTTGTTAGAATCCGGGAACTCATTTCTCTCGTATGGGATACATGGGTAGAAAATGAAATCCACATTCTGATGGATCAGCCAGGTCACATGTCCGTGTGCAAGTTTTGCAGGGTAACATTCGGATTCGGATGGGATCGAATCGATACCAAGCTCGTAAATCTTACGTGTGGAGGACGGAGAGAGTACCACGGAGAAACCTAGTTTTTTGAAAAAGACTGCCCAGAATGGGTAGTTCTCATACATATTCAACACACGTGGGATGCCGACGGTACCGCGGGATGCTTCCTCTGCACTTAACGGTTCATAGTCAAAAATACGTTTGTTCTTATATTCAAAAAGGTTTGGAATGTTGTCTTTGTTCTTCTCTTTTCCAAGACCACGCTCACAGCGGTTGCCGGTAATATACTGACGGTTGCCGGAGAAACGGTTGATGGTTAAGAGACAGTGGTTCGTACATCCCTGACATCTTGCAAGCTTCGTGTCAAAAGTCAGTGCATTGATCTCGTCGATGGAGAGCATGGAGGTCTGATAACCTTCCTCATGGCGTTCCCTTGCGATCAGGGCAGCGCCGAAAGCTCCCATGATACCGGCAATATCCGGACGGATGCACTGGACACCGGCAATTTTTTCAAAACTTCGTAAAACGGCATCGTTGTAGAACGTTCCACCCTGTACCACAATGTTCTGGCCAAGATCTTTTGCATCGGAAAGCTTGATTACCTTATATAGAGCATTCTTGATGACTGAGTAGGCAAGACCGGCAGAAATATCAGCGACGGATGCGCCCTCTTTCTGAGCCTGTTTTACTTTCGAGTTCATGAATACTGTACAGCGGGTTCCAAGATCGATCGGATTTTTGGCAAAAAGAGCTTCTCTGGCAAAGTCCTGCACAGAGAAATTCAAGGATTTTGCAAATGTCTCAATGAAAGAACCACAACCGGAAGAACAGGCTTCATTTAACTGGACACTGTCAACGGTCTGGTTTTTGATCTTAATGCATTTCATATCCTGACCACCAATGTCGAGGATACAGTCAACTTCCGGATCAAAGAATGCTGCGGCATAAAAATGTGCGACAGTTTCTACTTCGCCGTCATCTAATTTCAGAGCAGCCTTCTGTAACGCCTCACCATATCCGGTGGAGCAGGAGTGTACAATGTGTGCCTTTTCCGGCAGTTTGGAATAAATATCTTTGATCGCACGGATCGCAGTAGAGAGCGGGCTTCCGTTGTTATTGCTGTAGAAGGAGTACAGCAGAGAACCATCCTCACCGATCAGGGCAACTTTCGTTGTGGTGGAACCTGCATCGATACCAAGGTAGCAGTTTCCTTCGTAAGAAGCCAGATCTGCGGACTTTACATGATGTCCGTCGTGGCGTGTGCGGAAAGCATCGTATTCTGCCTGATCTTTGAATAAAGGATCAAGTCTTGCAACTTCGAATTCCATATGGATATCGGACTGAAGTTTTGTATGTAATTCTGCCAAAGTAGTTACTTTGTCCTCTTTATAGTTCAGTGCAGAACCGATCGCTGCAAAAAGATGGGAATTCTCAGGGGTGATCGCGTGCTCCTCATCTAAGTTTAAGGTACGGATGAACGCAGCCTTTAACTCGGATAAAAAGTGCAGAGGACCGCCTAAGAAAGCAACGTGTCCACGGATTGGTTTTCCGCAGGCAAGACCGCTGATCGTCTGGTTGACAACTGCCTGGAAAATAGAAGCGGATAAGTCTTCCCTGGTAGCCCCCTCATTGATCAGAGGCTGGATATCTGTTTTGGCAAATACACCGCATCTGGCGGCGATCGGATAAATTGCCTTATAATTCTTTGCGTATTCGTTCAGCCCGGTCGCATCTGTCTGGATGAGGGATGCCATCTGGTCGATAAAAGAACCTGTACCACCGGCACAGATACCGTTCATACGCTGTTCCACATTGCCGCCCTCGAAATAAATGATCTTTGCATCCTCACCGCCAAGCTCGATGGCAACATCGGTCTGTGGTGCATAGTGCTGTAAAGCAGTGGATACGGAGATGACCTCCTGGACAAACGGCACGTCTAAATGTTTTGCAAGGGTAAGACCACCGGAACCGGTGATCATCGGGGCAATCTGCATATCCCCAAGCTGTTTATAAGCTTTTTCCACCAGCAGGGAGAGAGTTTCACGGATATTGGCGAAATGTCTCTCGTAATCGGAGAATAACAGGTTGTCATTCTCATCCAGCACAGCTACTTTGACTGTCGTGGAACCAATATCAATACCAAGTTTATGAAGTGTATTGTTACTCATATCTTTCCTCCAAATTATCTCTTGTAAATCAGATCTATCAATAGTCTATGTTCACTATTTCTTCCTATTATATATATGTGCTCAAAAACCAAGCAATGTACATTATACGACAGGAAAAAACAAAAAACAATGACAAAATAATCTGAAAAATCTAAACTTTTTATGAAGAAATTTAGCGCCGATTGACAAAGGTTTCCTGCATAGATATACTTTAGCTAGATTGTTTGAAAAAGAAGACAGTCCAAAGAGTATTTGAAAAAAAGGAGCAGCAATATGAACTGGTTAAATAAACTGGAGCGTAAATTTGGAAGATATGCGGTACCGAATCTGATCGTGTATCTGATCGGAGCATATTCCGTTGGATTTGTATTGAACATGGTGGCACCGAATATATTGGGATTCTTGAATTTCCAGCCTTATTACATTTTACACGGACAGATCTGGAGACTTATCACATGGATTTTAATGCCGACAGACAGCAATATCATTTTTCTGTTGATCATGATGATGTTTTATTATCAGCTTGGAACTGCGTTGGAGCGCGCGTGGGGAACTTTCCGTTTTAATGCCTATATCATCGGCGGAATCCTGCTGACTGAAGTGGGAAGCCTTTTGGCGTATGGTCTGATCTATCTGTTTATGGGTGGCAGTTTTGCCCACACTGCAAGCACAATGATGGGACAGATGATCAGTACTTCCTATATCAATATGTCTATATTCCTTGCATTTGCGACCTTATATCCGGATATGCAGGTGTTACTGTACTTTATCATTCCGATAAAAATGAAATGGATGGCAGCCGTATATGTTGTTATCATGGTATTCAGCGTGTGGGATACCTATCATGCGATTTATGCATATACACAGTCTGTATCCACTGCATTATGGTATGCAGGGATTATGCTGTTATGCATTGTGATGTCACTGTTAAATTATCTCATCTTCTTCCTTTCCACGAGGAATCTGAGCCGGTATACCCCACATGAGGTGCATCGCAGGCAGCAGTTCAGGGCACAGATGAGAGAGCCGAGACCGGGTTCTGGTATCGCAAAACACAAATGTGCGGTCTGCGGACGGACAGAGCTGGATGATCCAAATTTACAGTTCCGTTTCTGTTCGAAGTGCGAGGGCAATTATGAGTATTGTCAGGATCACCTGTTTACACATCAGCACATCAGAAGAGTATAAGAACAAAGATACAGTCTTTTTCCAGATGACGGAGAAAGACTGTATTTTTTATTAGTTAAAAATATCTCCTGTATTAGTTCTTCTTATCAATATAAGGATTTTTTGCAAAAATGGACGTTTTTTTGAAAATTACCATACAAATCATATTGACGATAAAAAATTGCTATGCTAAATTGACTTTTGTATTTTGAGATTAGTTTTTCTAATGCAAAACAAGGAGGATTATATGAAAAAGGCATTAAGTATTTTATTGGCAATGGGAATGACTGTCGGTATGGTGGCAGGATGTGGAGACACAGCAGACAACAGCAGTGCAGCAGATAATTCTGCAGCAGCTTCTACAGAGGCTGGTACAGATGGCACACAGGCAGCAGCTTCCGCAGCAGATATCAAAGTCGGTGTTATTTATATCGGTGATGAGAACGAGGGATATACAGCAGCTCATATGGCAGGTATTGATGAGATGGCAGCAAACCTCGGTTTATCAGATGACCAGATTATTGAGAAGACAACAATCCCGGAGGATGAGTCCTGCTATGATGCAGCAGTAGACCTTGCAGATCAGGGATGTAATATTATTTTTGCAACAAGTTTTGGACATGAGACATACATTTTACAGGCAGCACAGGAGTATCCGGACATTCAGTTCTGTCATGCAACAGGATATCAGGCAGCAAGTTCCGGACTTTCTAACATGCACAACTACTTCGATGCAATTTATGAAGCACGTTATGTATCCGGTGTTGTTGCAGGTATGAAATTAAATGAGATGATCGAGAATGGTGATATCACAGCAGACCAGGCAAAAATCGGTTATGCAGGTGCATTCCCATATGCAGAGGTTATTTCAGGATTCACATCTTTCTATTTAGGTGCTAAGAGCGTATGTGAATCTGTTACAATGGAAGTTCAGTATACAAACAGCTGGGCAGATATGACAGCAGAGGGCGAAGTTGCAAATCAGCTGATCGCAGATAACTGTGTACTGATCAGTCAGCATGCCGATACAACAGGTGCTCCATCAGCATGTGAGACAGCAGGTGTTCCTTGTGTTGGTTACAACGTAGATATGACATCTGTTGCTCCGGACGCAGCATTGACATCTCCTACAAATAACTGGGGTGTATATTATACTTACGCTGTACAGTGCGTATTAGATGGAAAAGCAATCGACACAGACTGGTGCAAAGGATTCTCTGAGGATGCAGTCAGAATCACTCCGGTCAATGAGGCTGTTGCAGCAGAAGGAACAGACGCAAAAGTAGAAGAAGTAGAAGCAGCATTAAAAGATGGTTCTCTTCATGTATTTGATACATCTACATTTACAGTAAACGGATCTTCCTTAGAAGACCTGATCGCAGAAGGCGGAGATTACGCAAAATATGCTGATTACGTTTCAGACGGTTATTATCATGAATCTGAATTGGCATCTGCACCATCCTTTGATATTATCATTGATGGCATCACATCTCAGGCAAACTAATTTTTAAGATAAACCGGCAGGGCACAGATGGTTTCTGTGCTCTGCAATGATAGAAATATTGGAAGAAAACAGATAAATCCTTTCAAGATACAGATTGAAAGGATTTTCGTATTTAGGAGGATTATTTGTGGAAACAGGAAACGCTATTGAACTGAAAGGTGTAACCAAACGTTTCGGTGACGTGATTGCGAACGATAACGTGAATCTGACCGTCAGGAAAGGTGAAATTCTTTCGATTTTAGGAGAGAATGGTAGTGGAAAGACTACGTTGATGAACATGCTTTCCGGAATTTACTTCCCGGACGAAGGAGAAGTTTATGTGGATGGAAAAGAAGTGACCATCCGCTCCCCAAAAGATTCCTTCGCACTCGGTATTGGAATGATTCATCAGCATTTCAAGCTGATCAATATTTTGACAGCCGCCGAGAATATTATTTTAGGTCTGCCTGGAAAAGAAAAACTGAATATGAAACAGGTAGAGAAAGAAATCAGGGAACTGACAGAACAGTATGGATTTGACCTCAATCCGTCCCAGAAAATTTATGACATGTCTGTCTCACAGAAACAGACCGTAGAGATCGTAAAAGTACTTTACCGCGGGGCAGATATTCTGATCCTCGATGAACCGACTGCCGTATTGACACCGCAGGAGACCGAAAAATTATTTGCAGTCCTCAGGAACATGAGGAAAGCAGGAAAATCCATTATCATCATCACACATAAATTAAATGAAGTATTGGAACTTTCTGACCGTGTCGCCGTGCTTCGGAAAGGAAAATATATTAATACGGTAGAGACGGCGAAGGCAACCGTAGAATCACTCACAGAGATGATGGTGGGCGAGAAAGTAAAACTGGATATCAACCGTACGGAGCCTGTAGGAGCGGAAAAGCGTATTGAGATGCGTGGCATTACGTGTAGGAACAAGGAGGGACTTAAGGTTCTGACAGAGGCTTCCTTCACCGCCTACAGTGGGGAAATCCTTGGTGTGGCAGGAATTTCAGGAAGCGGACAGAAAGAATTATTAGAGTCCGTTGCAGGACTTCAGCCGATCGAGAGCGGCGAGATCCTTTATTTTTCCCCGGAGGGTACGACAGAAAAAATCTCTGAGATGAAGGCGGAGGATATTAAAAATCTTGGTATCACGTTATCGTTTGTGCCGGAAGACCGTCTTGGAATGGGACTTGTTGGTTCTATGGATCTGACAGATAATATGATGATCCGAAGCTATAAGGAAGGCAGACATTTCTTTGCCGACCGTAAATCTCCAAAGAAACTTGCAGAAGATATTGTGGAGAAATTAGATGTTGTGACACCGGGTGTGGATACTCCGGTCAGCAGGCTTTCCGGCGGTAATGTACAGAAAATCCTTGTCGGCCGTGAGATCGCAAGCAATCCGACTGTGCTGATGGTTGCGTATCCGGTCAGAGGACTTGACATCAATTCATCATACACGATTTACAATCTGTTGAATGACCAGAAGAAAAAAGGAGTTGCAGTCATCTGTGTAGGTGAGGATCTGGATGTCCTGCTGGAACTTTGTGATAAGATTTTAGTATTGAACAGTGGAAAAGTTGCGGGTATCGTGGATGCGCGTACCACAACGAAGGAAAGACTGGGACTGATGATGACTGGTTTGACGGAGGATAAGAATGAGTAAGGAAAACGTGATTTCGAAGAAAGAACCTTTTGCACGTATGGTGAAGAGAGACCATATCAGTGTGGGAAAGGCGTGGGCGATCCGACTGATCGCAGTTGCATTGTCACTGGTAGTAGCGGCACTTGTGATCGTGGCAGTCACAAAACAGAATCCGATCGAAGTGTATCTTGGAATTATTGATGGAGCAGTTGGAAGCAACCGGAGGATCTGGGTGACTATCCGTGAAATGATGGTGCTTTTATGTATTGCAATTGGTCTTACCCCTGCATTTAAAATGAAATTCTGGAACATCGGTGCAGAAGGACAGATTTTAATGGGTGGTACAGCGGCAGCGGCAATGATGATCTACTTTGGCGATAAAATGCCAAACTGGTTACTGCTGATCGTGATTTTTGTTGTCAGTGGTCTGGCCGGACTGATCTGGGGTGTGATCCCTGCCATTTTTAAAGCATATTTTAATACCAATGAGACTTTATTTACTTTAATGCTGAATTATGTCGCAATGCAGATCGTAACGTTCTGTATTGTATTCTGGGAGAATCCGTCCGGTTCTAACACCGTTGGTATTATCAATGCAGCAACAAAAGGTGGATGGTTTCCAACAATTTTTGGCAATGCATATACATTAAATGTTATCATTGTTTTAGCAATTACATTAGTAGTTTATGTTTATATGAAATATTCCAAACAGGGATATGAGATCTCGGTTGTCGGAGAAAGCCAGAATACTGCAAGATATGCAGGAATCGATGTGAAGAAGGTCATTATCCGTACCATGATGATCTCCGGTGCGATCTGTGGAATTGCCGGTGCAGTGATCGTCAGCGGTGCGAGCCATACCATCTCGACAAGTACAGCAGGTGGACGGGGATTTACGGCGATCATTGTTGCATGGATGTCAAAGTTTAATCCACTTGCGATGATCCTTGTTTCCGGATTCCTTGTATTTATGCAGCAGGGATCGATCCAGGTGGCATCGCAGTTTGGTCTGAATGAAAATGCATCAGATATTATTACAGGTATTTTATTATTTTTCCTGATCGGATGTGAATTCTTTATTAACTACAAATTAGAGTTCCGTAAGAAAGGAGAGAAATAGAATGACATTATTACTGACGTTTATCCAGAAGGCGATCGGACAGGGAGTCGCTATTTTATTTGGTGCTTCCGGAGAGATCGTCACAGAAAAATCCGGTAACTTAAACCTCGGAATTCCGGGAATTATGTACATGGGTGGTATCGCCGGACTTATGGGTGCTTTCTTTTATGAAAAAAGTACAGAGACGCCAAACGGAGCCATCGGGGTGCTGGTTTCACTGCTGTGTTCCCTGATCGCATCTGCCCTGGGCGGGCTGATCTACAGTTTTCTGACGATCACACTCAGAGCGAACCAGAATGTGGTGGGACTTGCACTTACGACATTTGGTGTTGGATTCGGTAACTTCTTCGGTGGTTCCATTTCCAAGCTGGCTGGAGGTGTCGGACAGATTTCCGTTCAGACAACGGCGGCTGCATACCGTGCCACTATTCCGGGACTCTCAAAGATCCCGGTGATCGGAACACTTTTCTTTTCTTATGGATTCCTGACATATCTGTCCGTTATCGTGGCGGTTGTCATGACTTACTTTTTGAAGAAAACAAGAAAAGGACTGAACTTAAGAGCGGTCGGCGAAAGCCCGGCAACAGCGGATGCAGCAGGTATCAATGTCTCAAAGTACAAATATGCTGCCACAGTGACCGGCGCAGCGATCGCAGGTCTTGGCGGACTTTATTTTGTTATGGAATATCTGGGTGGTACCTGGTCGAACAATGGATTCGGTGACAGAGGATGGCTTGCGATCGCACTGGTGATCCTGGCATTGTGGAATCCGGATCATGCGATCTGGGGATCTTTTGTGTTTGGTGGATTATATATTTTATATATCTATCTTCCGGGATTGAATAGGGCAACACAGGAGCTTGTAAAAATGCTTCCGTATGTTGTGACAATTATCGTCCTGATCATCACAAGTAAGAGAAATAAACAGGAAAATCAGCCGCCGGCAAGCCTTGGAGAGGCATATTTCAGGGAAGACCGGTAAAAGGCATGAAAAGGAAGCGAAGCTGCCTGGGTGCAGCCGCTTCTTTTTTGTTTTGTAAATAGCTGGAAAACAGTGAAAAGTATGCTATAATAAAGAATGCCGAGCGATTTTATGCTTGCGTCTGAATCATACATCATGTAATATGTTAGATAGACTTCATTTTTGAAAAACAAGGAGGAAATTATGGAAAACGAGACTGTCTCTAAGAATTTTATTGAGCAGATGATTGATAAAGATATCGAGGAGGGATACTGCCATGAGGTTCATACCAGATTCCCACCGGAACCAAATGGTTACCTTCATATTGGACATGCAAAGTCCATTCTTTTAAACTACGGGCTGGCACAGAAGTACGGCGGAAAGTTCAATCTTCGATTTGATGATACAAACCCGACCAAGGAGAAAACAGAATTTGTAGAGGCGATCCAGTCTGATATTGAATGGCTTGGCGCTGACTGGGAGGGAAGACTGTTCTTTGCATCGGATTATTTCGAACAGATGTATGAAGGAGCTGTAAAGCTGATCAAAAAGGGAAAAGCTTACGTATCAGACCTTTCCGCAGAACAGATCCGTGAATACAGAGGAACTTTGACAGAACCGGGAAAAGAAGACCCATACAGCACACGTTCTGTAGAAGAGAATCTGGCATTATTTGAAGATATGAAGAATGGTAAGTTCGCCGATGGAGAAAAAGTACTCCGTGCAAGGATCGACATGGCATCTTCCAATATTAATATGAGAGATCCGGTTATCTATCGTGTGGCACATATGACACACCACAGAACAGGCGACAAATGGTGCATCTATCCAATGTATGACTATGCACATCCAATCGAGGATGCGATCGAGGGAATTACCCATTCTATCTGTACTCTGGAGTTCGAAGACCACAGACCATTATATAACTGGGTAGTGGAAGAAGTTGGCAAAGATATGATCCCAAATAAGGATGAGATGCCGCCAAGACAGATTGAGTTTGCAAAATTATACCTCACAAATGTAGTAACCGGAAAACGTTACATCAAACGTCTGGTAGAAGAAGGCATCGTTGACGGATGGGATGATCCTCGTCTGGTTTCAATCGCAGCACTCAGAAGAAGAGGATTTACACCGGAATCCATTAAGATGTTCGTAGATCTCTGCGGAATCTCCAAAGCAAACAGTTCTGTCGATTATGCAATGCTTGAGTACTGCATCCGTGAGGATTTAAAATTAAAGAAACCGCGTATGATGGCAATCCTTGATCCGGTCAAGGTAGTGATCGATAACTATCTGGAAGGACAGATGGAATATCTGGATGTTGTGAATAACCTTGAAAACGAAGAACTTGGAAGCAGAAAAGTGCCATTTGGAAGGGAAATCTACATTGACCGTGAGGACTTTATGGAAGAGCCGCCAAAGAAATATTTCCGTATGTTCCCGGGAAATGAAGTCCGTCTTATGAACGCATACTTTGTAACATGCAATAGCTTCGTGAAAGATGAGAACGGTAAAGTGACAGAGATCCACTGTACCTACGATCCGGCTTCCCGCGGAGGAAACAGCCCGGATGGACGTAAAGTAAAAGGAACGATCCAGTGGGTATCTGCTGAGAAGAATGTAAAAGCAGAGATCCGGCTGTATGAAAATATTGTGGATGAAGAGAAGGGGGTATACAATGAGGACGGAAGCCTGAACCTGAATCCAAACTCACTGACAGTATTAAAGGACTGTTATGTAGAGGAGAATCTTGCAGACGCAAAGGCTTATGACAGCTTCCAGTTTGTGCGTCAGGGATTCTTCTGTGTAGATGCAAAAGATTCTACACCGGAACATCTCGTATTTAACAGGATCGTTTCGCTGAAGAGTTCATTTAAATTACCGTCAAATAACTAATTTACGATCAAGAAAAGCAGTCAATATTGGAGGAACGTATATGAATTTATTCAAGGGACTAGAAAAGTTCGGTCTGAAGACAGAGGGTACAGAAAATCTGTTTGAAGAAGAAAAAAGGACCAATGCATCAACAGAGCAGGGAGAGGCAAAAGAAGAAATACCTTCTGAGGAATCATTTCTGTTAGAAAAATCAGTGCGCTGCACTGTGTGCGATAAAGTGTTCAAAACAAAAATGATCAAAAACGGAAGAGTGAAACGTCTCGAACCGGATTTTGATCTGAGACCAAGATTTATGTATATTGATACTTTAAAATATGATGTTGCATCATGTCCAAACTGCGGTTATACAGCAATGAACCGCTACTTTGAACATCTGTCATCGGTCCAGATCAAACTGATCAAAGAGAAAATATGTGCAAATTTTAAGCCGACTGGTGAAGAACCGGCGGTATATGATTATGATACGGCAATTAACCGTTACAAACTCGCACTGTTTAATACTCTGGTAAAAAAAGGAAAAGCAAGTGAGAAGGCATATACCTGTCTTAAGATTTCATGGCTCTATCGTGGAAAGTTAGAGGGCATGGATGAGAAGGATGCTTCGCTGGAACAGGAACGCAGGGAGTGTCTGGAGCAGCAGGAGGCATTTTATAATCAGGCTTATGAAGGCTTTTTAAAAGCAGTATCAACTGAGATGTTTCCAATGTGCGGCATGGATCAGACAACAGTAGATTACCTGTTAGCTGTTATGTCAAAGCATTTCAAACGTTACGATACTGCGTCCAAATGTATTTCCAGGATCTTGTCTACAAGCTCTGCTTCTAAGAAGATGAAGGATCGTGCATTCGATCTGAAAGAGGAGATCATCCGGGAAATTAAGGATTCCAAAGCGTAAAAGGCGGCAGGGGAAGATCAGACATCAGAATTGGCAAAGAGTAAGAGGATTGCAATGAACGAGATTATGATTGATCTGCAGGGGGGTGCGAAAGCACCCCTTTATGAAAAAATATATGAATATATAAAAAATGAGATTGTTGACGGTAAGATTTCCAAAGGGGAAAAATTACCGTCAACCCGTTTATTGGCAAAAAATCTGTCTGTGAGCCGCAGCACGGCGGAACTGGCATACGATCAGCTTTTGGCAGAAGGGTATATTGAGGCAGAACCATACCGGGGATATTTTGTCTGTGATATTGAGGCGCTGTATCAGTTAGAACAGCGGAATCATATGCAGGAAAAACTGCAGGCAGGGCAGGACTGGCAGCCGGGATGGAAAACTGAGATAAAACATGGAGCAGGATCTTCAAAACAGAAGGAAATTGATTTTTCCCCTTACACGATCGATACGCAGAATTTTCCGTACAATGTCTGGCGGAAACTGCATAAAAATGTCCTGCTTGATGACAGGGAAGAAATTCTTTTGTCGGGAGATGGACAGGGAGATCACGAACTGCGCATGGCAATTGCAGATTATCTTCATCAGGCAAGAGGTGTGAATTGTGTCGCAGAACAGATCATAATCGGCGCAGGTAATGAATATTTAGAACTTCTGCTTGCGCAGGTGTTAGGGGAAAAGAAGACCGTACTGATGGATGATCCGACTTATCTGCAGGCGTACCGCACTTTTTCCAATATGGGTTATCTGGTGAAAAATATTCCGGCAGAGCAGGGGAGTATGCCGATCGAGGCGGTGCGCAGGGAAAACGCAGATATCTTATATGTTATGCCGTCACACCAGTTTCCTTTGGGAACAGTCATGCCTTTAAAACAGCGGCTGGAACTTTTGAAATGGGCATCGGAGAAAGAAGGCAGATATCTGATCGAGGATGATCATGACAGTGAGTACCGTTATAAAGGAAAGCCGATCCCGTCACTGCAGAGTATCGATCACGAGGAAAAGGTGATATATCTGGGTACTTTTTCAAAAAGTATTGCGCCGTCCCTGCGAATCAGCTACATGGTTCTTCCGTTGCATTTGTTAAAAAAATATCAGGAATCATGCAGCTTCTATTCCACAACCGTTTCGAAGATTCAGCAGGAAGTATTGAGGGAATTCATCCGGGGAGGATACTTTGGCAGACATTTAAATAAAATGCGTGGAATTTATAAAAACAAGCATGATTTTTTAGTCGGCGAATTGAAGAAAAAAAACTGGGTGGAGAATATTGCAGGGGATAACGCAGGACTGCATGTGCTTGTGCAGGTGAATACAACGCTTACAGAGGAAGAAATCTGTAAAAAAGCCGCAGAGTGCGGAATCCGCCTTATGGGTATCAGAGAGCATTATATTCACACACCGCCGGAGGGAAGACCGGTACTCTTGTTAGGATATGGAAAACCGGACGAACAGGAAATACAAAAAGGGCTGGAAGTGCTTGAAAGCATTATAACCGGAAGAAACAGTAACAACTGTAAAAAGCCATAAAAGAACAACTGATGAATTATCTACTGGATGGCCGGTGTGAAATCTCGAACAACCATGCTGAACGAAAAGCCAAAAGCTATGCAATCGGACGGAAAGCCTTCCTGTTCCACACATCAGAAGCCGGTGCCGGAGCAAGTGCGGTGATGTACAGTATCGTGGAAACAGCAAAAGCAAACAATCTGAATATTTTCCAGTACCTCTATACGGTACTCCTGTATATGCCGGATTACATGAATTCGTCCGCAGGTATAGAGCAGCTGATGCCATGGAGTGACTTTATAAAGGAAAAATGTTCAGGGCTGATTAACGTGGAATCTAATGTTCCGGAAAATAGAATTCCCCTGCCACTTAGGTAGCAGAGGAATTGATAATAAATGTTAATCGTTTCCTGTTTTAACAGAATTTAGGAAAAGAGTAGACGGCGTGTTATTCATAGCTTACAAAGAAGGGAAGAAAAATTGGAAGACTTCTATTTTAATAGAAAACAAAAAGTGAAATACCGTTTGTCAGATAGAAATTCCTGATAGCCGGTATTTTGATTTGCAAAGGATTATATGTGTTGATGAAGGAATTAAGTATTAATTAGTGCGTATTACTTAAAACAACATTGCAGTTAAATTCGGTTTGCGAGTAGCTGATTTTTAAGAAACCTTCATATTTCTTAACACTATTTTCAACATTGTAAAGACCAGTTCCATAGTCTTTAGAAGAGAATGTTCCGCATTTTGTGTATGAATTGCAACTATTTTTGACGTTGATTATAACAAAGTTATTATGGGAACTAATTATTACTGATACTTCTTTATTGGTTTTGCAAAGAGCACTAGCAGATAAGGCGTTTTCAAGCAAATTTGAAAATATAGTTGTGATGTCAATGTCATCCATAAATCTAAAATCAGTTTGTTCAACGGTACATTTATACAGAATGCCGTGTTGTTCTGCAAAAATCTTTTTTTCGTTCAGTATAAGATTTAGAACTGTATTATTGCTGTATGGGAATAATACAAAATCTGATATAAGTCTATCCATTCCTTTGATATAGTTATCTGCTTTTTCAAATTCATTGCTTTTATATAGTTGCTCTATCGTATTAACATGCTTATCTATGTCATGTATCATTTGTAACGATTTCTGATAGTTTGCGTCTAATTGTTTATAATATTTAAGTTGTAAGTTTGCTTGCTGCTCTGATCGGGCTATTTTAGACTTTAATTTTTGATTTTCAATAATGTATTCAAGTAGCCACATAATATGAAGATTAATAAATACGGTAATTATAATTGTTAAATATCCTATATATTTGTCAGACTCCGGTATTGTAACAGAATAACCTATTTTAGCGTTTAAGCAAATGTTTACTATACTACAGAATGATAATAAAATATATAAAATCAATTGTTTCATAGGAAGTACACTATGCTGTTTTGACAAATAACGATTCTTGGTTACCTGGTATAAACATATAATTAATAATTTTGAAATAGCCATTTTAAAAACGGAATGTGCTGGTTCGCATAATGGAAACTTAATAAAAATCAAAAACAATTCATATAGAGCGACCCCTATTGTTTCAAAAAAAGTTAAAAGAAATATGAAAAAGTATAAATCCAGGAGTAAAGTTTTCTTTGAACTCCATGGATCATAAAATAGTAAGCATATAACAGGTGTAAGAATGATAATCCAACTTGCAAAATTTAAAATAGGGTAATTAAAAAGATTTATAATTCCAATTAAGACTCCGACGGAAATGGTAACTATATTATAAATCCATTTTTGTGAATATATAGAGTTAAAATTTATTTTAAAATGATCAAAAATTAGTTGTGCAGAAACATAACAATTAATTACAGAAACAAAGTAAATGATATAAGTATTCATAAAAGGATCTCCCTTTATAGTATTAACATTTTTTCTAAATAATTGTTTAGAGCATTTTTGAATAGTACGGCACGTTTTTGAGACAAAGGAATCCTTATCCCATTGGTCATTAATAATTCGTAGTTTTTTATATCCTTTACATATTTTAAATTAACTACAAAACTTTGATGTGGCATAAAAAAGTTATAACTCGCCATGTCAATATCTATATTTCCGATTTTTTCATTAAAATGATAATCACCGCTTTTACTGCATATCTTGACATATCGTTTCTTTATATATTCAAAAAAATATATATCATCTATATTAAATTCGGTCAATCCTTGCTCATAAGTTATGAAACGCGCAATATAAAGGGGATCATTATTTTGTGATTCATAAATAAGAATGTCATTAAGTTGTTTATAAATGATTTTTTTTGAAATTGGCTTAGTAAGGAATGCAAAAGAATGTACATTATTATGTGCCGTTTCATGATATTGTTTATAATTCGTAATATAAATTATATATGTAAATGCATTCAATTTTCGGAGCTGAGTACCTATATCTATGCCGTTTTCTGTTTGTAAAATAATGTCCAAGAAGATAACGTTATATTTTAGTGATGATTCTAACAATTTTTTGCCGGAATCATATAAATCAACGGATATGGATATATTATTTTCGGTGGCAAATTCTTCTATGCATTTTTGAATTGAACTGAGTACAATCTTGTCATCATCACAAATAGCAACAGTAAACATTTTTTACCTCTTTTATTATATTTGTAGTAGGAAGCAACTAATCTGATACAAATTATAACATATATCGTGAGAATACACTATGAAATAGTTGTGTATGTTAGGGCGAAAAACTGTATATCGGGGCATACTTATTGTTTTTATTCAAAACTCTTTTATAATATAAAAAAAATTTTTTGAGGAGGATTTGTATGAAAATAAAAGGGTTATTAATAATTGTAATATGTATGATAGGTCTATCGGGATGTACTTCAAAAGGATTTGATATTGAAAGAGTATATCAATTTGTTGAGATACAGTCATCAAATGGTAAAGAGATAGGAACTATAGTGAATTCGGATGATTTAGAATTTTTTTTTGAGGAAATGAAATTTCAAGAATGGAAATATATTGAAGAAAAAGAAGATTTTGGTAAATGTATTTACAAATTTATAGCTTATGAATTTGTAAAAGATGATGAAGAGTACTATATTAGGGAAGACCCATATGAGTTATATAAAGTAGATGACAACTATTATATTATTCAAGATAGTGATGTTATTTCCATTCCAAAAAGCGCGGGGCAATTTTTGAATTCAATTGAAAATAAAATTACAATAACTCAACCTATATCAGAAGACATTCTGGATAATTGGGAAAATAGAATTGTCAATAATACGGATAGTAGTTATGGAACAAAGAAAAAAACATATAATGATGAAACAATTGTTTCTAATATCACTAAAATAGTTATAAGTGATGAAGATGAATTAGATATAAAAATAGATAACAAGGAAGAGATAACGGCATTCATTGAAGGCTTAGATACAGATAGTTGGAGTTCAATAGATGATATACCAAACGATGCGATTTTAAGGCGTAATATATCAGCATATTCGTTTAGGAGAAGAACTGAAGAAAAGGTTTTGACCACAATGTATACGATTATGTTATATGAAGCATCTAATAATGAATATTTTATAAGTGAGACTATTCCAGATAATGGTACACAGGACAGAGATTATATTGAATATTATACTATTCCCAAAAGCGTAGCAGATTTTATTTTACAAACTGAATAATAGATAAGCGTTTAAAAAAGGAGATAGCCGTTGTGGCTATCTCCTTTTATTGTTAGGGCAAGGCCCTGTTTCCAGGATGGAGTTTTTCGTGTTCCGAAAAATGGAATGCTGGAAACAAATAAACCACTTGCTATGCGAGTGGTTGGAAATACTTTAGCTTACAGAAAAAACCTCCAATGCTATAATAATGCTGGTTCGCCAACCACATTACAAGCAGAGGAGGTATCCATATGGATATAAATAGTTTAGCACACACGAAATGGAATTGTAAGTATCACATTGTTATTTGCACCAAAGTATCGCAGAAAACTAATATATGGACAGTTAAAACGTGATATAGCTAATATATTAAGCATGTTATGTAAAAGAAAAGGTGCAAAAATTGTCGAAGCAGAAGTATGCCCGGATCACATACATATGTTAGTAGAGATTCCACCAAGCATAAGTGTGTCAAGTTTCGTAGGGTATTTAAAAGGAAAAAGTACGCTAATGATATTTGAAAGACATGCGAATTTAAAATATAAGTATGGAAACAGGCATTTCTGGTGCAGAGGATATTACGTAGATACAGTAGGCAAAAATGCAAAGAAAATACAGGAATATATTCAAAATCAGTTAAAAGAAGATTTGGAATATGATCAAATGACTCTGAAAGAGTATATTGACCAGTTCACGGGTGAGCCAGTAAAAACAAACAGATAGAATAAGCCCAAGGGGCTTAGTAGGTAAATGACGTTGCGGCTGGCGAGCTATTCGATGAGTCTTTAGACTCCAGAGCCGGTAATAAGCCCTTATAGGGCGTGAGCAAACCAACGGCTAAGCCGGTGGTTATGATTACCCACCAGCAAGGACGAGGGCACTGAAAAAGTAGATTATACCGTCTATATTTGGTACAATGTATCTATCAAATATAGGCGGTGTTTTTATGATCGAACAACAGCAGAAATTGATGCTAAGTCCATACATGGAAATATATGAATTAGTAATCCCGAAAGATAATCTTCTCCGGCAGATAAAAGAATTGGTTGATTTTAACTTTATTTATGATGAATTGCTTGCTAATTATTGTCTGGATAACGGACGAAATGCAGTTCCACCTATCCGAATGTTTAAATATCTTCTTTTAAAATCAATTTATGATTTATCAGATGTTGATGTGGTTGAACGTTCTAAATACGATATGTCTTTTAAATATTTTTTTGGACATGGCTCCAGAAGATGAAGTTATAAATCCAAGTTCATTGACAAAATTTCGGAAGCTGCGTTTAAAGGATATGAATCTTTTGGATATGCTGATTGCCAAAACAGTTCAGTTAGCATTAGAAAAAGGAATTATTAAGTCAAAATCCATTATTGTGGATGCTACGCATACAAAATCAAGATACAATCAAAAGACTCCCCGTCAAGTACTCCAGGAACAATCAAAAAAACTGCGCCGTAGCATCTATGAGATTGATGAAACAATGAAAGAAAAATTTCCTGATAAAAACACAGAGGATTCTTTAGAAAAAGAACTAAAATACTGTAAACAGCTTATTGATGTTGTAAAAGGAAATGAAGAAATCTGCAGTTATCCAAAAGTGCAGGAAAAATTAAATCTACTAGAAGAATCTGTCACTGATGACATGGAACATTTAGAAACTTCAAAGGATGAAGATGCAAAAACTGGTCATAAGACAGCCGACACTTCATTTTTTGGATATAAAACACACATAGCAATGACAGAAGAACGGATCATCACAGCTGCCACAATCACCAGCGGCGAAAAAACAGATGGCAAAGAACTGCCAAAACTTGTACAAAAAAGTAAAGCTGCTGGGATACAGATTGAATCAGTCATTGGAGATATGGCTTATTCTGAAAAGAAAAATATCGAGGCAGCAAAAGAAGGTGATTATGAACTGATAGCAAAACTAAATCCAATTATTACACAAGGTAACCGAAGAAAGGAAGATGAGTTTGAATTTAATAAAGATGCCGGAATGTATCAGTGTAAAGCCGGACATTTAGCCATTCATAAATATTTCGATAAAAGGAAAAAAGATAAAAAAACAAAAACCCACGTATGGTCTATTTTTTCGATATTGAAAAATGTAAATGTTGTCCTTATCGTGGTGGCTGTTATAAAGAAGGAGCCAAAAAGAAAACATACACAGAAACAATCATTTGCGATTCCCACAGTGAACAGGTTAAATTTCAGGAAACTGAGCATTTCAAAGAAAAAATGCGGGAACGCTATAAAATAGAAGCTAAGAACAGCGAACTAAAACATCGGCATGGTTATGACGTAGCGTCATCATCAGGTCTTATTTGTATGGAAATGCAAGGAGCAATGACGATCTTTGCAGTAAATCTTAAGAGAATAATTAAATTAATGAATGAAAAATAAGAACTTTGGCCGAAAAAGACAAGCAATTTATATTTTGTCTAACAGAAAATCCACCAGAATCATAAAAACTCTGATGGATTTTTTCTTTTTTATTAAAGTCAAAATAAAAATGGTATGTTTTTCAGTGCCCTCTCTGAATAATGGCAGAGGGCGGCAGCATTTTGTGCTGTCGCCCTCTTGATGTGCGCCTAGCGGCGCACGTTTCTAACGGGTTAAAGTCCCGAATCCACCCGGTAGTGGGAAGGATATAGCCGAAGGCAAGGGTGTCCATCGTGAGATGGAAT
>ENA-ORNP01001261-ORNP01001261.1-human-gut-metagenome-genome-assembly--contig:-NODE-1261-length-27069-cov-4.991153_pt1 | contig 27069 bp, 7 predicted proteins | sample MGYA00242119_ERZ509030 | MGnify/ENA primary metagenome ERZ509030 (study PRJEB26280, sample SAMEA2338708) | human gut metagenome | biome: human gut; feature: human-associated habitat; material: faeces... | reverse complement strand
CATTTCGATCAAACCTGCCTCGGCAATGACATGTTCAATTGCGCCCTCGTCCGCCATGGTAATTGACGACATATCGAGTGCCTCACCCGGTCCCTGACCGGCTTCGAGTTCACCGTCAACAGAGACGGTCACATGTGCGCCGTTTAGCGTGAGATTGCCATCCACAATAAGTTCCGGACTGCCGTTATCGCTCAGTTTGATCGAATCTTCGAAAACAAGCTGACCGCGATCGTTATTAGAACCGGTAATCGTCAAGTTATTGCCGAATTTAACCGACTCTTCGCCCGAAACGATGATCGAAGCGTCCCCACCGGAAGCAGCCAGATTGCCGTTGCCGAGCTTGTCGGCATTATCAGCAAGCTCGAATCTGCCGCCGCCTACCGTAAACGTACCTTCAAAGCCGCTGCCGAGACCGCTGCTGCCGATCGACACCGTTCTATCGGCGTCGGTCGTGACGTTCAATGTGCCGCGACCATCGACGTTGTGATTCCACTCAACGTCACTCGAGCCAAAATCGATAGTGGCCGACGAATCTCCGACAAGCGAGAGCGAACCGGTGCCGAGACGATGAGCGATGTCTTCACCTTCGCCAACCTCTGCCGAAATCGACCATCCGTCTTCAACGCGAATGTCGCCGCTGAAGTTCGAATTGTTGCCAGCAATGATCGTCGTGCTTTCATGGTCAGGCTTGGAAAGCCCGGAACCAACCTGAAGAAGACCGCCCTCACCGTTGACGTCAGAGAGGTCGTTTTCAAGCAGAACCGAACCGCCGGAGGCATCTGCTACATCCGTAATCTGGAGTTGATAGTTCTCGCCGATGTAGACGTCGCCTTTACCAAGGCCCTCGACATCCGTCACAGTACCGGTTGTGACTTGCTCGGTATCGAAGATCAGGTTGCCATAGAAGCCCGAGTTGTTGCCGGCGATCTGTGCAGAACCGGTCACAGTAAGCGAAGCGTCTTTACCGCCAATGAGCGCGTTCTCGTCGTAAGTAACAAGTGAACCCACCGTTTGGCTAAAGCCGCCGCCGGATTCATCGCCACCGAGATTGACACTGCTGCCAACATCCACGCGCAGATGCGAGGTGTTGCCGAACGCATTGTCTTCGGCAAACTCAACCTTTGCGTTGCCGGTCACCCAAGTGCGTCCCGTGTAATTGTTGTATTCGGTCTCAGTAGAAGCGTCGCCTATCAAGAGCGTACCGCCCGTGCCACCCGTTACAACCAGATTGCCCTGCCCGGTAAGCTGAGCTTTCAGCTGGTTGGAAAGATCCGAGGTGGACACCGTTAAACCCTTCCACACACCATCGGCACCGTAAGCCTCGTCGTTCGAACCGCGGTAAAGCAATTCAATCGAGTTGATTTCGTAACCAAGGTAAAGCGCATTACCAAGATTCTGATCGGACATATCGGCATAGCCAAAGTCGCCAAACTCTCGGTCAACACGCGCGACCTGCTGAACATCCGCTTCCTGCCCTGCTCCTGCTATCGACTGATGCAGAATCTGATCTTCGGCATTGTCTGCGAGTTCGTGCTTCAGGTAGTCCTGAAGAGATTCCTGCGCATTTTCAGACGTGGCAAGTGCTGTGCCGTCAATGTAAAGATTGCCGATGTCGTGGATCAGGACGATCTTTGAGCCGTCACCGTCGGCAGCATTCACAACTTCAGAGCCAGCATCGGAGATGTAGTTGGTTGCATCCTGGCGGAACGAAATTTCAACTTGACGATCTGCATCTTCAAGGTTTAGATCGTTGCCAACAAGCTTAATGTGTGTCGCACGTGCTTCGGCATGTTCTCGATCAAGCGCGAGCGAACCAAACTCAAGCGTACCGCCCGCAAGCGTGAGACCGCGCATCGTGCGGTCCGTCGTCTCAGACGTATCCGAGCTGATGTCTAACGTCGCATCACCGTCAAGCTTGACGTGAACGCTTTCGAGCACGTCCGCCTTACGGTCCGTGAAGCGGAACTTGCCGACCGCAAGTTCAAGCGTACCGGTGAACGCCTGATCGTCGCCGCTCGGATACTTATACTGTTCTTCGGAAAAGTCGAAGTAGTCGTCCGCATCATCAAGAGCGACGCGGACTGTACCGTCCCCGGAAATCAGGTTTTCGAACTTATGGTACGTGTAGACGGTACCGTCGTCGCCCGTCACGGTCTGCGCGTCGTCCGCATTGCTGTTGATTTCAAGCGTTGACGTGGTGTCTAAACGAAGGATGCCTTCGGAACCGAACGAGTTGATGCTCTCCAGACGCACATAAGCGTCCTGCAACGTGACGTCGCCATAGAAGTCGTCGTTTGCAGTCGTCACAACAAGGTCGTAGTCGCTACTTTCTGCATTGCCGATCACCGTGATGAGCGAGTCGCGGCCGCCCGTGATCTGTCCGTGCACAGTGCTCTCGACACCGGCCGTGTTCTTGATCGTGAATTCAGTCCGATCGTTTTCAGCCGCCGCACCGAGCGCAAGCGTCGACTTGTCCTCGATATTGAGAGCACCAACCGTTTCGTCACCATGAATTTCGGCACGAGCTCCCACCAAACCGTCTGCCGTGGGCGTATCCACGAGGTTGAGGCTCGAAGTTTCACCCAAGGCCTTGCCTCCGATGCCCGTTACGAGCGTGGCGCCACCCGCAACTGTCGTCGAACCTTTGTAGCCGTTCTGACCGGTAAGCGTAATCGTGCCGGCATCAATACTCAGACTTCCGTCACCCGTGACGGCGATCGAGAGCGTATTGTCGATGTCGTCCGTTTCCGCATACCCCTTCAGAGACAGCGTCTGATCTTTAATCAGCTCGACGCCGGTCAGACCATAGGACAGGTTGAGCCCGTCTTCGGTCAGACGAACGGTGTAGTCGTAGATCCCCTTGGCAACCTCTACGGCGCTGCCATCGTTGAAGATGCCGACTTCGAGGCGGCTATGATCCGGATCGTACTCGCCTCCGGCGACCGTAAGCGTGAAGGATCCCTCGTCGTTCACGTTCACAACTTTACCGGCTTCGACAAGGTTCGCGAGAATGTGACCGCCCTGATCGGCTGTCAGCACATCCTGCGCGGTAAGCGGCAGATTGCTCACGTCGTGCTTGGCGTCTTCGACAAGGTCGGCGTTGACCATGCCGACATCCACTTCGACGCCGATATTGCCGTTGACAGTCAACGTACCGTCGCCGAGGTCAAGATGCCCCTTACTGTCGTCGTAGCCGGCCGAACCCGGCGTACCGCCGCCCGAGAAGGCGATGATCGAACCTGTGTTGAGCGTCAGATTGTCAACGTTTTCCGCACCGATATCGGAAGCGATTTCCAGACGACCGGCGCCGCCAATGACGAGATCCGTCTTATCAAGCGCCGAGAGATTCCGTTCATCCGAAAGATTGAAGGCGCCGTTCGAAATTGTGAGCGTACCGGCTACCTTCGAACCCTCTGCAAAGATGAAGTTCTTATTGCCATCACCCAAGGAAGCCGAGAGCGTACTGTTTACATCCGTCGTGATGACATTGCCGAGAACCGTCTCGTCGGATTCCGCCGGTTTGATCGAGAGATCAAGTTCGGACTTGATGAGGTTGAAGGAACCCTCATAGTTCTCGAGCTGATCGGTACCGAGAGCAATATCGGAGCCGATTATTTGAACAGACGTGTTTTCGCCGCCCACGAGCGTGTTGGCAAACGTACCGCCAGCATCACCGGAAGCGCCGTTGATTTCAAGTTGCGAACCATTGCCAGCGAGCGTCACCGTGCCGGTACCAAGACCAACTGCGTTGTTGATCTCAGCATTTCCTTCAAAGGTGATATTACCGATGAGTTTCTCATTGGCACCCCGAATCACGGCATCTTCCGTCACCGTGATAAAGGAACCTTCGTCGGATTGAAGCGCATTGTCACCAAGCGCGAAGAGTCCGCCAACGGTCTGGTCGTAGGTACCGAAATCTACAGTACTGCCGCTGTCGACGCGCAGCGCCTCCGTTGAACCAAAGGCCGAATTCGCACCGAAAGCGATGTTCGCACCAGCCGTCACCCAAGTCTTGCCTGTGTAGGTATTGGTTTCGCCCGAAATGGTAAGTACGTTCTCAGCCGCTTGCGTATTGCCTTTGAGCACAAGGTTGCCTGCCAGACCGTCGCTGGCGTCGGTAATCAACGCTTCAAACGTGTTCCGATCCGCGTTCTCGGACGTCGTGATCGTAAGGCCCTGCCAGAGCGCTTTGTCCTCAAAGTTATCAGCCGTGGCATCAGCCGTCTGATGGAGCAGTCCGACGCGATCAACGGAATAGCCGAGCGAAACGGCGTAGTTGTCTTCCTCGCCCTCCAAATTCGACTTCCCGAAAGTCAGTTCGTCGGCAAACGTGCGGACAACTTCGGCCACCTGCGCATAGGCCTTGCTTTCGCCGCTTTCGATTGCCTGTTCGAGCAGTTGCGTTTCAGCGGCATCGTTTTCAAGATGCAAGTAGTCGTTGAGGATTGCACCATATTCGTCGGCCCGATCCGTTACGTCGGTTCCGTCGGCATAGAGACTGCCGATGCCGTGGATCAGCACGATACTCGTACCATCGTCGGCCGCAAGCAGCTCGCTGCCGGCATCGGAGATGCGGTTCGTTTCATTCTGAGCGATCGTGATCGTCGACTGCGAAACGCCCCCGTCGTCTCCCGTCACCGGAGCGTAAAGATCGAGAATACCGTCGCCGCCCAAATCAATATGCGAGGCATGTGCTCCGGAAACGCTCGAATCATCCCCTGCTTCGTAATTGATCGACCCGAACTCAATCGTACCTCCCCTCATCGTGAGGCCGCCGAGCAACGTATCTTCCGAAGTCTGGCTCGTCGAGGCACGCAAAATTGCCTTTCCGTTTGCACCGAGCTCGAGCGTAGCATCGTCAAGCGCGTTGTGCGATGCATCTGTCACAGTCGTGCTGTAGAGGTTGCCAAGGTCAATCGTGCCCTGCTCAAGCGCGAAAGTACCAGTGAAAACAACCTCGGCCTGCTTATCCGAGAACGTAAAGTCGTTGTCGGCCGAAGCGAGCGTGACCTCAATGCGACCGCCCTTTCCGCCCAAACCGTTCTCAAATACACCGCCAAACGATGCGTCGTGGTTGTTGTTGCTGTGAATGGTGAGCAACGAATCCTCGGAAACCAGGATACGGTTGCTGGCGTCACTACTGCTGCTGCCGAAAATATTGAGGCTGTTGGCTGCCAGATCAATCCAAGCCCCGCTGTCGAGCACCAGGTCGCCGAGGAAGTCGCCTTGCGAACCAACGATCGTCAGATCCGCTGGATTGTCGTCGTCCACGTCGCCGCTTCCGACAACTTTGATCGTGCCGGTACCGTTTAGCGTACCGTCAAGACGACTGCCCGCACTTTCATCGGACTTGAGCGTCAACATGACGGGATTTTCCGGAACAGCCCCAGAAGACAATCCGATTGTGAGGGTACCTCCCTTCTTAATTTCAAGGCCTTCAACTGTGTTAAAGCCGTTGATTAAGGCTTCGCCGCCCTCTTCCACACGGAGTTTTGATGTCACGGCCGACAGGGTCCCGTCAACTGTACCCAGCGCATTCTCGTTTGCATAGAGTTTGCTGCCGGCAGTCACAATCGTTTCGCCGGTGTAGCTGTTTGCCGCATCAAGCGTAACGTTCCCAGCAATGGAAAGATCGCCGGAACCCGTTACTTCGGCCTTCAGCGTATTGGAATCAAGCGAAGCGTCACCATCGCCTTTGAGCTCAAGCGTTTCCCCGCCGCGAATCGCAACCCGGTCAAGCTTGTACTCAAGACTGATCGTGTCCAGTCTGCCGGAGGATCCCGACACAATATCAAAGCCGTAGTAGCCGTCCGCCACCGTTGTGCCCTCGGCATTGACAATTTCAAACTTCGTGTCCCCGCCGCCGTCAAGCGTCACCTTACCCTGCGAGACATCGCCTTGAATGTCGTTCGCAGCAATGACGTCGATCGTCATACCGTCGTCGTCCTGCTCAAGAAGCGACTTGCCGTTGGTCGGATCAACCTTGGCACCTTCCTGAGTGGAAAGCGACAGTTCGAAACCCTTTTCAAGCTTCAGCGTGCCGTCGACCGTGAGATGCGTCGTATTCGTGGCTGCGTCTTCGGCACCGGGTACAGCGATGCCTTCAAAAACAAAGCTGCCGCCACTCTTCATGGTCACGTCAAACGCATCTGCCTGAGAAGTGAGTGTCGTCTCGCCGTCAAGATGCAGATCGGCGCCGCTTTCAAGAACCAGATGCTTAATCGCCGAGTCAGAGAACGTCTCGAGCGACTGCAGGGCTCTGCCGCCGCTTGACAGCGACAGACTCAGATCGCCAAGGCTAAGCGTACCGGCAAAGTTCGCAAACCCGCTCTCAAGAACGAGTTCGTGCGCGCCGTCCGTGCTAAGCGAGAGGTTGCCCGAACCGTTGACGGTACGGTTCCACGTCCAGACGGGATGTTCATCCGCAAACGTTGTCTGCGTGAAGTCCGCCGAGCCTTCCAATTCAAGGCTGCCGTCACCAATGTGCGAGAACACATTACCGGAGGCCGCCACGCTACTGCTGCCGTCGACCTTAAGCGAACCGTCAAAGGTGTTATCACCCTTCAGTGTGACGTTGGCTCCATCCTCAATCGAAACACCACCGGAGCCGGCAACGATATTGTCGAATTCGCCATCAGCACCTGAGAGTACGAGATCCGTACCGGAGCCGAGCGTAGTGATCGACGCTTGGCCAAGTGCATCCACATTCGTGAGCGTGAGATCGGCGGAGCCGTCCGAAAGCTCGACAGCTGTATGGAAGCCGCTATTCACACCGGAAACGGTGCCACCGTCGGCAATGGTAAGCTTGCCGTTCGTCTGATCAGCAGACACAAGCGCATCGGTTCCTTCCGCAGTGATCGAACCGATCGTCTGCGAGGTCGAACCGAAATCGACCTTCGCGCCGTCCGTAACACTGAGCTTGCCCGTGTGCGAGTTCGCTTGACCCAGTGCACCGTCAGCGCCCAAGGTAAGAACAGCCCCTGTACCGGAGACAGTCGTATCGCCCGTGTAACTGTTGACACCGTTTGTGAGAGTCAGTTCATCGTAAACAGCCAGACTGCCTGAGCCAAAAATTTTAAGGGCAATCGAACCCGAATCACGAACGTTGTATGTCGTCAGGAGTTCGAGGCTTTGGTTCTCAAGACCAGCCACAACATTCTTGGTGCCGTCGGCATTCCCGGTGAGCACCAAACCACCAAGCTTGCCGTGGATGCGGGCGGTCGTTTCCGTACCCTTTTCCGTAACCAGAGTCAGGTCGCGCGTAAAGGCCTGTCCATTATCCTCGAACGCCAACCCATCAAGCACGCTTTCAGGCGTATCGGCAGCAACATTGCCGATAAGAAGCACGGACTCATCAATGCCCCCGTCAAACGCGGCGGAACCGCTCGCATCCTGCCGATCGGCAAGATCCGTTTCAAGGCTAAACGTTGTATCTGCAACGGTACTCGTCGACAGCGACTGTCCCTGCAAATCGATATGACCACTACCGTTGCCGATCGTGCCGAAATCGATACGACCGCCGTTGAGCGACAAGCCCTTGATCTTACGGGTAGCCGTATCGTCAGCATCGTTCAGAACGAGCGTCGTACCGTTGTTTACAGTGAGCGAAACGTCGTCCAGAATGTCGTTGGCGTCGGTCGTGAAGTCGTATTGAACATTCGCAAGGGTCAGAGCACCAGCAAAGTTAACGTCTTCTCCTTGCTGACCTTTCTTGAAAGCGAACGATTCTCCGTTCGTACCGCTGACCGTCACTAGGCCAGCACCCGAAAGGAGGTTGCCGAGCACAGAAGCTCCGCTCGTGTTGATCGTGAGCGACGAGTCGGCATGCGCAAACTCAATCGTGCCGGAACCGATCTGCGCACCGGTAGTTGCTTCAAGCGTCAGGTGGGCATCTGTGTCGGACGTGCCAAGCGTAACCGTACCGGTGTACCCGGAAGTAGGATCACTGACTGCCGTCGAGACCAGGCTACCCGAATTGATCATAAGGCCGCCGTTACCCGCCAGAGTGCCAGACACATGGCTTTCGCCGTCCTGGGCATTCGTTACCGTCAGGAGCTCATTCAACGTCATCTTACCGGACGATTCGAGGTCACCGACCTCATTGGCACCGGCATTGATAAATTGTCCGCCGTTACTAATCGTAAGCGATTTGGTATTGCCGAGCGCCTTCTTGTCGGCGGTCAGGATGCCAGTCACCATCGTGGCAACCGTATAGTCGTTTTCACCCGTGAGCGTCAGATTTTCGCCGGCGGACACGGTGAGCGAACCAGTACCACTCGTGCTGGAAATCTTGGCACTGAAGCTGCCGGATTCACTGATCGTCAAATCGCCGACGATGTCGATCGCCTGCAAACCGTAGCGCACGCCGAAGCTGCTGCCGGAAACAAGCAGACTGGACCCGAACGTGCCGACCGCAACGGTGTCGTTGCCGTTCTTGATGTCCGCACGGACGGTTTGGAGCGCGTTACCGCGCGAATCCGTGAGGCCGATGCCGATGACGGTGCCGTTGTCCGAAACCGCCGAACCGTCAATGGTGCCGGCCGTAATGAGGTTCTGGAACGAGCCCGACGCCGCCGTCTCGACAAGCCGGTCTTGCGCCACCGTGCTCGAAGCGCCGGTATTCGGGTCGACGCTCACATGAACAGTGCTGCCCGAATCAAGCGTCAGCGTGCCGCTCACGTCCATTTGACCGAGAACATTCGCACCGACGCCGCTCATGCCGAGCTGACCGTCAAAGGTGATTTCTGCCCCCGAGGAGAGCGTGAAGTCTTTGACCTGTTGCCGATCGTCTGCAACATTGCCGAGCGCAACATGAACGTGAGAATTGCTACCCGCAACGACGGAGGCCGAATCGAGCACAGCCGCATTGCCGCTGCCGCTCGCACCGCCGATCGTGAGCATCAGGTCGGTGAGCGTAACCGTGCCATCGATCCGCTGGTTCGTTCCTGCAAAATTGAATGCGTTTCCGCTGCCGCCCGCAGAGAGGGCGAGTTCGCCGCCCTCATCTATGTCGAGGACATTGTCAAACGTCCAGCCGGAACTTCCGTTGAGTTCAGCATACGCTCCGCCAGCAAGACTGAGGCCAGCAGCTCCAAGTGCATTGTTGCTGTTGTCCTCCATGCCGTTGATGAGGAAGTGGCCTTCCTTGAGAACATCAACAGAAGCGAAATTATTGGCTGTGTTGGTGAACTCTACATAAGCCGCGTTCGTACCGTCACCAATGATATAGGTGCCGCTCCCGGTCAGGAGATTGTCGACTTCAGCGTAACCGGTATCGCTCCCGACCCGCGTGAACGAGATCGAAGAAGTCTGGGCCACAGCTGCAAGCTCAAGATTCCCAGCCGCATTCGATCCTCGCAGTTCCAACGTCGCGTCATTCTGGACAATCAATTCACCACCGAATGCGCCCTCATTGGCAGACGCAATGACAGAAGCCCCACTCGTAAGCGTCAGACTGCCGGAACCGGACATCGTGAACTCACCGGTCTGATCCACATGAATCGAACCGATCGTCTGCTCTGTTCCGTTGAATGCCACGGTACCGCTTTCAATCTTCAGGTCTGAGGTGTTACCGAGCGCTCCAGTTTGTGCAAGATCCAACGTCGTTTCGTTCGAAACGGTCGTGGACCCCGAATAGCTATTCTGGCTGTTGTTAAGAGTGACCGTGCCGCCCGCAAACTCAATGTTACCGTCACCGGTAATAAGTGCACTGATGGTTCCGGCCCCTCCGCTTTCGCCAGAAGCGTTGATCAGGAAGCCTTCGCCGTTGCCCGACAACAGATTGATCTGCGAGAGATCCCAAGCGGCGCTGATACCGCTCTCATTCCCGACCAGATGCCCGCTAGAGTACGTGAGCTCGGCCGTAGCAGAGCCGTCCGCATAGCGACCGGACTGCTTCACCAACTGATCCACTTCGTCGGAACCGCTGAAGTCGAGACTGGTGAGATCACGACCAGTCGCATCGAAGCCTTCGATAAGCAGAACCGAGAGGTCCGAATTGAGATCGAAGACATCAGAACCCGTTGCATTGTTGTTTTCACCTAACGCAACCTTAACGACCGTCGGGGAAGCATTCGTCGCAAACCCATCGGCGCCGACCTCGATCTGACCGGACTCGGAACCTTCGGTCAGCAGACCGAAGTCGAGTGTACCGCCATAGAGCGAAAGCCCGCCGACTTTATGATCCGCGATGTAGTTTGCGGTGTTAACCGTGACATACCCACCGCCCGAGGTCAGCAGGGTCGCCGAGGCAAGTTCGCCGGCGTCGTCATAGAGGTGATAGCCAGCGTTATTAAGAATCAGCCAACCTTTAAATGCATCTCCCTGATCTGACCTGAAATCAAAGACATTGGTAGAAACACCGAGATCAACATTTATCTCGCCAGCTCCCGAAACTAAGTTCGTAAGCGTCGTTCCTACAGAACCGTTCACATCAAGCGCGCTCGTAGCGGTCGTAAAATTGATCGTTCCGTGGCCGATACCTGCGAGGCCATCGAGTACAAGGGTAGCACCGCCGTATCCGACGGTAGGATTGACGTTACCAAGGTCTACTATACCACTGAACTTTTCATCGTTGAGCTCACCACTGACAGTCAACCAACCGTTCTTAATCGCAAGTGTACCGACACCCGAAATGGAACCACCCGTAATCGTGGAACGATCGGCAACGCCGCTAGCCAAAGTAAAAGTCTTATTAAGCTCGATCGTCGCATCGCTGGCCGTGAGGCTCTTCACGGTATTGAGACCTGCATTAACAAAAGCGGTACCCGAAGCGAGATCCAAAGTGTTCGTGTTACCGAGACCGGATTCGCCCGCAGTGAGCTTGGAACCCTTATCGACAACATTGGTATTGCCGCTGTAGTTATTCTTCCCACTGAGCGTAACCTCGGCACCCGAAGTAACCGACAGATTGCCCGCGCCGCTCGAGTTCGTCACCTGAGCGCTTAGTGTGCCATTCGTCGAGAAGGTGAGCGTCTGATCCTTAACAATGTCAACCTGCGTGAGATCAAGTTCGACACCAAGCGAATCCGCATCAGCATCGTCGTCCGTATTACGGACGCCGAGCCCATAGTCGTAGATGGCATGAGCAACGGTATCAGTTCCGTTGGTAACGGCCTGACGGAAACCACTTCCATCTTCGGATTCTCCGTTAAGCGTCCAGCCGTCGGCAGAAACCGCTCCACTTTCGACAGTAATAAGCGTTTCGAATTGCGGCGTATCGAGGTCAAGCAAATAGTTCTCTGCAACCTCTTGAACGACCGTATCGTCGGTCGTGGGGATGTCGAGCAAAATGTTGCCCGTGCCCGTCAGTGTATGGACCTGGAGACGCCCCAAATTGCTCGGCGCAGCGCCGGTGCGCAACTGCCCCTTGAATTCGACCGTACTGCCTTGAGCAACGTTGAGATTGTCGAAGGTATCGACAACACTCATCTGCTTTTCAACAATAAGCTTCGAATCAGCGCCGAGATGGAAGTCCGCATAGGCAAGGTTCGCAGCGTTGTTAGCACCCGAAGAATCGCCCTTGCCGCCCACAGTCATCTGAATGTCGCCGTTAAGTCTGAGCGTACCCGTAAAGCCGGACGCCTCAGCGTGGGACCACTTGCGGCTGAATTCGAACGTCTGACCGTTCGTTCCGCTCACAACAAGGTTGCCCGCACCTGCGAAGACATTGTCGATGGTGATGTTGTCTTTTACCTGCGAAAGCGCAAGCGAAGCATTATTGCCGAGCGTAACCATACCGCTGGAACCCAGTCGGTCATCCGCGCTCAGGTTGTCATCGCCCGCTACACTGACGGTGGTGCCGTCAGTAAACGTCCAGTTACCCCGATAGTTCTTGTTATCCGCGCTGATCTCGAACCCCGACCCACTCAGTCGAACATTCGCGCCAGCTTCGCCTGAAACTATTTTCGTTAAATCACCGCCGTCTATGTCGTTGATGACTAGTTTCGTGTCTCCGCCGAGTACAACTGTCCCCGTGTCACCAATGCCGAACGTATCGTTGAGCGTGAGCGTGTGCCCGTTCGCAAGGGTGAGATTCGTATCAAAGTCAGAGTGTTGCCCGGAAATCGTCGAAATACCGTCCGCATAAGCGTCACTGCCGAGCGTAACCATGCCGGTACCCGAGATACCCGTGATATTTCCCGAAACGCCTACGTCAATAGAACCAAGTGTCTGCGAAACGGTACTGAAATTAACCGTACCGTTCTCGACCGCCAGAAGGCGCGAAGAGCCAAACGCGCTGTTAGCATCGAGAGTTACACTTCCGGCAGTCACCTTCGTGACGCCCGTATACGTATTCTCGTGAGTGACAGTGATGTCACCGCCCGCAAATGTAATGTTGCCGCCGCCGTTGTTTTTAACTTCATCGGCATCGTCAATCAGAACAGAAAGCTTCGTATCGTGATCGTTGGCATCGAGCACAAGCCCATTTTCTTCACCACCTTGAGCAAGCTTGAGCTTAGCCACCTTATAGGACATGACGATGGTGTTCTCAGGTGATTGATCTTCCGCTACGAAGCCTCCATCCCACTCGACATATGCAACCGTGTTACCGGAGTCGTTTTTAATAGCCGAGTCGTCGATCTGATCGCTCGTCGCAGCTTGAAGCTTGTCGCGGCCGGTGATCGAGTCGTAGCTGATAAGCGTCTGTTGGAAGTTCTGCGTATCAGCGTCAAGAATATTGAAGTTGTCGTCGATCGTAGCTGAGACGCCGATGAAGCCACTGTCGGTCACTTCAATGTGACCGACATCGAGAATGGCCGTGTTGCCGGCCTCGGTCGTGAGCTGAACGTCGCTAAACGAGATCAAGCCGCCCGACAGCGTGAGGGTGTTGTCGATCGAATAGTTCTGCGCCGCAGTGCCGTTGCGCGCGTCGACAACAAGCTCGGAATTCGTGCCGAGCGTGAAGTTGGCCGCATCGTTCACGGAGCCGTAGGAGAGGTCGGTCGCATTGGCATGGTCGAACCGGATCTCGGCGTTTTCAAGCGTGAAGTCCGCACCCTCGAGAGAAGCATCTTTCGCAAAGGACACATCCGCACGACCGTCCGCGGCCCCCGCCCCGTTAATCACGAATTTGGCACCACTGAAAGCTACAACATCCGTGTTGATAAGAATGTCGTCCTTAGCGGCAGGATCGTTTTCGCCATTCTGACGCTGGCTGTTGTTAATCGTGAAAGTAGAATCATTAACAAGGTTGAGCGTACCGTCGCCAACAAGCTCGCCGACCGTCTGACTGAGGCCGTTGCCGAGCGTAACGGTACTACCCGCAACAATGCTCAGATAGTCCGTCTTACCCAAGGCATTGTTCTTGCCAAGCTCAACATTGGCACCATTCTCAACATATGTCGAACCCGTGTAATCGTTGGTGCCGCCTCCTCTGACAACAATCGAGCCGCCAGCAAAGACAATATTGCCGATACCCGTCACGTCGGCAGACAGTTCTCCGTCGTTCGCGTCGGCCGCAAGACGCAACCCTCCTCCAGATTCAGTCCATTGCAGATCAATCTGACTGATGCCATAGCGCATAGAAATGGCATCTCCATCGTAGTAGAAACTACCGCTGCCACCACGATAGAGCTTGGCAACAAGGTCATACTCACCGTCTTCGTCAGCATGCTGGTAGTAGTCTTCGCCTGTTCCGGAGAAACTATCGTCAGTCTTAAGTCCAGAAAGAGGATCTTCAGATTTGGAGATTTGTTTACCATCCAGATAAAGCTCCTTCACGCCTTCAAAAAGCGCGAGGTCAAAGACACCGCCCCCCGAAAGGAGTGCGGAGCCGGTGTTCGTATCGTCAAAGCGGCTACCCGCTTCAGCCTCGTCGCCTTCAAAAACGACCGTCGCTTCTTTCCCAGAAGAAAGATCCAGTCGACCGCTGGAGCCATCGTTGCCCGTAAGCACGATCTGACCTCCATCAGCATCAACCTGACCGAAGTCAATCGTGCCTCCCGATCTGAGGTCTAAACCCCAAATGTTCTTATCGGATTCACCGCTCGAAGAAAGCGTACTCTGCGAACCAAGAACGATCTCGGTCTTCTGCGCAACGGTCGAATTCAGCCCGCTGTCAAGCGAGAAGCCGGCATCCGTCAGATAAAGATGCGACCCCGACGTCAAATCGGCCTGAGTGTTGGTAATAAACGTAAAGTCGTTACCCGCAAGGTCAACATAGATCGACCCCGACACGGCATTGCCAAAAGCAAGGGCTCCGCTGTGCAAGAGATGGATTTCGGAATCGTTGTTGACAAACGTCACCGTACCGTTTCCGAGCGCATTTTCGCCGGTCAGATTGAGTACTGCTTTGGTGGCCGAGGTGCCGAGTGCTAGGTTGCCCTGCCAGTTCGTTCCGGTGTTGGCGCCCACTTGGAGCGTGCCGGCATTGAGGCTCAAATAGCCCGAACCTTGGAGCGCGCCCGCAATCGTCGAGCTACCAATCGCATCACCATGTTCGATAGCGAGCGTGATACCTGCACTACCGCTGAGAATGAGCGTACCATCCGCATCAACGTCGAGACCGCCGACCGTATTTGCGCCGCTGTTGATGTACGTGCCGCCGCTCTTGACAGAAAGAAGCGAAGTGCCGCCAAGGCCGCTCGTGCCGGCCGTGAGTTCGCCCTTCACCGTCGTCGAGCCCGTATATTTATTTGCTCCGGTCAAAAGGACCTCGCTGTCGGCAGCAATTTCGAGGCTGCCGCCCGATGTGCCTGTCCCGTGGTCGCTCACAACAACACCAAGCGTGCCGTCTTCCTCCAGAACGAGCGTTTCGCCGCGAACAATCTCAACGCCGGTAAGGTCGAAGTCGAGACCAAGCGAGGTCCCGCTCGTCGCGAGGCCGTAGTCGAAGAGCCCGTACGCAACGTTGCCTTCGCCGCCCTTACGGAGCGTGCCCGTAATGTTTTGCGTGCCGGAATAGCGCGTGCCGCTGCCGCTCCCGTTGAGGGTGATGTTTTCAATACCCCCGGAAAGACCGCTCGCCGCTATCAGGGTTTCAAAAAGACCACCCGAAGCAGTGGCAAGCAAGCTCCCGTGCCCGAGCGAGCCGGCCATGTCGGCCGAACTGCCGGGCAGATTGAGGACAATGTTGCCGCTTCCGAGCGTGAGCGTACCATCGATCTTAAGATCGGCGAGGTCGTTGCCGGCATTGAAGCCGACCATCCCGTCAAAACTCACCGACCCGCCGGAGAGCGTCAAATTGTTGAACGTATCGACCGTAGCGCCGGAAGAAACCTCGAGGACAGCGTTCGAATCAAGAACGATATTGCTTTGAGCCAGATGAGCCGCATTGTTCGAGCCGTAGTTTGCCGTCGGGCCGACGCGCATCGCGATGCTCGAAAGCGTCAGCGTGCCGCCGCCGAAGGAATTGCTCCCCCAATCTGCCGTTTCAAAGCCAAAATGCTGGCCGCTGCTTGTACCCTCCACAATGAGCGTGCCGGCTCCGGACAACGCATTGTCGATCGTGAGGTCGCCCGACGCGCTCGTCAAGCGAAGCGTCGAAGTCGAATCCGCAAATCGAATGACGCCCGTGCCAAGGTTGTCGTCCACACCGCTGCCGCCGGCAAGGAGGTTCGCATGGGCCGAAATGTCAATGGAGCCACTGAAGCCGGAATTGCCGCCGCCGATCAAAACGGCCGCAGCATCGGTTCCATTCCCGATCTGAAGCGTGCCGCCGCCCGCAAGCGCATTGGCAAAGACCGTACTCTGATCGCTGTAGTCGAGAATCAACGTCGAACCGTCCGAAAGGCCGATGCCGCCCGTGCCGAGGCCCTGCGGATTGTGAATGGTCGCCGTGTGGCCGTCAAGCATGGCAATTGATGCAGAAAGGCCAGTGTTGGCACCAACGATATCCGTTTGCGTCGAAGTACCAAAGAGCGTAATGGAGCCGTCGCCCAAGAGCGCACCGCCCTGCGTCGTTTTGATGGCGCCGATTCGGGTGCTCTGGTTGTTGAAAGCGACTTGGCCGCCCGAAACCGTCAAGAGCGACGTTTTGCCGAAGGCGTTCGTCTTTCCGAGCGTGACGGTACCGTCTGTCACCGTCGTCGTGCCGGAATAAGTATTCTCTTGATCACCCTCAATCGTAATGTCTCCCGCAAGCGTCAAATTACCCGAACCAGTGACAAGCGCGGAAAGACTGGAGTCATCAGCGTCAGAAGTATTCAGAATAAGGCCAACATTGGTATCAATCAGATCGATCTGCGTGAGTTGCAAATCGCCGTAGATCTGTTTGCCTTCCGTGTCGACACGGACAGAACTGCTCCAGGTACCGTGCGCAACGACATCTGTCGTGTTGCCGTCATTGAAGATGTCGCTGCTTGCAAGCGCATCGCCGTCAATGCTGAGCTGAGCACCATTCCCCGAATTGAACTCGCCCGTGTACTGGACAAACACCTGCCGCACGCCTTTGGCGTTGTCGGCACGAAGCACGTCAGATGCACCGGTGAGCGTTATACCGTCGGCTTCAATTTTGCTGCTCTCGTCAAGCGAGACATCTCCGGAAACGATGAGCTGCGCATTTCCGGCATCTGTGAGCGTCGTCTGATGCGTACCGAGCGTACCGCCATCGAAAACAAAACCGTTAAGCGTACCCGCCGTTCCGGTCTGCAAATCGAATACGGCCCCATCGTCCAGAACAAATGTCGAACCGCCGAGAACGGCTTCTGCATTGGAGTTATCCGCGAACTGCAGATGCGCATTCTGAAGAACGAACTTCCCGTTGTAGCCCGTTCGGTTCTCAAAGGTCAGCACATTATTCGAATTGCCAAGATTGACCGTGAAAGTGCTGTTTGCGTCACCTGCCACGGCCGTCTCAAGCGAGGCCGCACCATTCTGACTGAGCGTAAAGGCCGAACCGCTCCCGAGCGAAACGGTACCCGTACCTTCAAGACCGCCGACCGTTTGGCTTACGCCGTCGTTAAGCGCAACCGCCGCAGTACCGGCAACGGTAAGCCCAGACGTCGTACCGAGCGCATTATTGGCGGCCAGAGAAAGCTTTACGCCGCCGTCAACAGAAACAGCTGCAGTAAAGTCGTTCGTGTTTGAAACCGTCATCGAAGAGGACAAAGCGCCATCTGCCAGACTGAAGCGAATGGCCGCGTTTTGCGCATCATCCGCTTGCGTCACGAGGGCTGCGAGAGTGCCTGCTCCGGAAATGACGAGTTCTCCGCCGGTGAGTTCAATACCAGTAAGAAGCGCACCGGCCTGTAACGAATCGGAACCGTTCTTTTGCAGATCAGAGGAAACAACCCAAGTCGTGTTGGCAACGTTCGTCCCGTTCTGCGTGTAACTCCCGGTAAAACTGGCGAGGTTCTGCCCCTGAAGCGTCACGTTGCCCGGACCGGTGATACCGCCCGAAGCAGTGATGAAATCCTGGTACTGGGTGTTTTCGTCAAAGTCGATCAGCGCGATGTCGTCGGCAACCGAAATGCCTTCCAGCTTGATGCTGGTATTGGAATTGAAGGTAAGGGAACCGGTACCCGAGAGGGCTGCCGTATCCGAACCGATCACCAGATAGGCGGAATCAAACTGCACGCCGTCATTGACAACCATGTTGCCGAAGGTGCCGCCACTTTCGCCAAGATGAAGGACGGAATTCGAGAGATTGAAGTCGGCAGAAGCGGCTGCATCGCGGTTGTGTCCCTCATCGAGGTCAAAGACAGTGTTCGAAAAGTCGAAAGCACCGTCATAGCCGAATTCTTTGTTGAAAACCACATTGGTTTTATCAGTGCCGGTACCCGAAACACGGAAAGTGCCGTTGCCGGAAAGGACGTTATCCAAGATCGCGTCGCCGGACTGCTTGAGCGTTAAAACGGAGTCGTCCTCGAGCGTCAACGTACCGCTGCCGGTGAGACCCTTAATCGTCTGATCAACTTCTTTGGCCAGAGTGACATTCCCGTCCGCATCGAGGCTGGAAGTATTCCCCATCGCTTTATCGACGGCGAGGATGACGTCCGTCCCGGACGTAACAGTTGTGGCGCCGGAATAACTGTTGGCAGGCGCACCCTGTTCAGTATTGCCGAGCGTAACCGTTGTACCCGAAGCATCGATGCGCAGCCCGCCGGAGCCGGTGATCTGAGCCGTAAAGTCAGCCGTCGCTTCCGTAGCGCCTTCTTTGGCTTCGAGGACAAACTGCCCGCTCTCGACGTTGACTTTTGTGAGACCGTACTTTGCGCTGTAGGTCTGATCGTGAGGGTTATAAATAAGACTCGAATCAAAATTCCAATAAAGATCCGCTGCTACACCATCGCCGGAAATTTGCGTTTGCTTTTCCTGAAGCGTATCTCCTGCAAGAACTATGCCGTTTTCGGCTCCCACTATGGAGCCGGAAACGTGGATGATCTTTTGCGTGATGCCTTCATCGGCTTCAAGATAACCGAGCTCACTGGCAGCCCCCTGCAGGCCGCTGCCGATGTTGTCGATTTCTACCTTCCCCGTGTTCTGCAGCGACAGATTGTCAATCTCGAGAATCCCCTTGCCGAGTTCAAGATTGTCAAAGACAATTGATGTGTTCTCGTCAGCAATAATCAGATTGTGTACGCTACCCTTGCCTTCCACCTTGAGGTGACTGCCGCTCTGAAGTTGAAGCGTCGCGCTTTCGAGCAGGGCGTTGGGCGTGTAGTCGATTCCGCCCACATTGACCGATTGCTCTGTATCGTACGCCGTCACTGCGGCGTTTGTGAGATTAATAAGGCCCGTATAGTCTGAAGCCGTATCGGTAAAAACGAGCTCGTAACCCGCTACTTTGTCGCTCAAATTGACGTTGAAGACGGAGCCAGAGTATGAACCATTCGCCGCATTGTACGTTCCACTACCGGCATATCGGTTGGAAATAATGATCTGCCCCGCTCCATCCGGGACTAATCCGGTATCGCTCGAAGACTGATTAAGCGTTAGCGTGGCTTGCGTCCCCAAATGCAACAGGCCGCTACCGCTCAGACCGCGAACGGTCTGAGTATAAGCTTCATTGTCATTCTCACCACCGAAATGAACTGCCGACTGAGCAGCGATCTGAAGCTGTTCGGTACCGATGGTCGAACGTCCTTGCCAAAGTAAATATTGACGGGAGAACTTTCCGCACCCTGACTGTTATAGCCGACAAATGTCTTGCCAGTGTACGTATTCGCATTATTGCCACCATCGGGATTGGAGAGGGTCAAATGACCGGGATCTCCACCTTCACCAGTCGAGTTGTAAGAGAAGGTGATGTTGCCGGCGCCAGTAATTGCAGCCTTCAGATCTGCCCCCTTCGAATCGCTGACGTCGAACACCTGACCGTATCCGTCCTGGGACGTCAAGTCAATGCGATTCAAAGTTCTGTACACGTAGAGAAAACCGTCAACAATTCGCGTATTGTCAAACGTGTAATAGAAATTAGCCGTGCCCGTTGTGCCGAGGGGATTGTTAGTTAAATCAAGCGGCTGCCCGTCTGCTCCCAAAATACTGAGATTGATATCGGACACCATAGCCCCTGAATCCGTCGTCTCGAGCAGATACAGCGGCGGCGTCCTTTCTTCTTGATTGAAAATGTTGCTTGCGAAGCCAGTGAACGCGGACTGGTTGATGTAAATGGTTTCGTTCGAGCCAGGAAGCAAACTGAAATCCACTTTGGGAGGCGTCCCGTTGTTGACCGAACCTGTGCCGATATTAATCTCGATGTCCGGGGCATGCTCACCGAGATTAAAATCGCCAGCCCAGACTGACCCTGGAGCACCTAAAAGAGCGGCTGAACCAATGAGAGTTGCAGCCGCGGTGGCAAGAACTCTCCGCTCAATTGTTCGACCGAAACCATCCGTATGCACCGCCTTTACAGAGCAAGCCTTTCTGCGGCTGCGGCACAATTCGTTGACGACCTGATACTGACGGATTGCGTCGTTCCAAATGACCTTATAAATCGCGTTCATAGCTTTACTCCATATGCGGAGATCCGTTCGCGGCGATCAAGACCCATTCTTGTCGTCTGATCGCTTCGAAATATTGATTCCCTGGGGAAAAATTCGGGCTGCTTGTGACAAATGCAAAGGCTTGGCAGTAGGCAAAAAAGGTGCGCAACACCCCCTGCCCATCTTAGAGCACTGATGAAACCCGCACCTCCAGAGGCTATTAAAGGAAGCCTCCCAAATACCAGAACCTGGTACACCAGAACCAACCCCTCCGATCAGCTCTGCCTAAAGCATAAAATTCAAACCTCAGCTAGGCTAGTCATGTGATCTTTCAATCCAAAGACAGCTGCCGAATTCAAACTCTAAAAAAACTTATTACTCGAACCAGAAACGAAAGTGAAAACAGCACTTCAGGCGTTTCCTAACCCCCGATTTCGCTGTACTTCATGCACCCTCTCACAACGTTACGTCGATACCTATGCGCGCCTTCCGTATACTTTTCGCTTGTCCCCAAACACTCTTCGATGTTTCCAACGGGGCCACAATGCAATGCTACACGATGTTGCAAACTCTTTCGAAATTGAACTTCCAAACCGCCAGCATCGGAGGGGGCATTTTTGACAATCCCTCGGGACAAGCACGCATTCCCAACTTCAAAGAGCAGGTCTCCGACAAATCAAAGGGTGAAATTCTCGTCAATGTGGATTCATCCGCTAACCCCAACAATCCTATTCGTCATTACTTCTTCACTGGCTTTAAGAGCACCAATTGGAATGACATCACTTCCCAAGAAGCCGGCAAGTTTCTGTTTCATTACTCAAAGCTTTTGCGAGCCTTTAAACCCGACATCGTTATAGGTTTCGGATGCGATGCTTTATGTCGATCCATGTGGATGGAAGCCAGACTATTCGGTATTCCCACGGCTTACATCATTTGCAATGGAAACCATCAAAATTATCGTTTTCCCTTGCACGATATTCTTCTGTGTGATTCAGAAGCAACATCTCGCTTCTATAAAGAAAAAGAAGGTCTCACCGTTCACCCGATGGGAAACTTCATCAACCCGAAACTGGTCATCGCTCAAAACCGTTCCCCTCAAGCCGTCACACTCATTAATCCCTGCTTTGCCAAAGGCGTTGCCGTTGCCGCACGACTCATTTTGATGGCCAACAAAGAGCGACCGGATATTCCTTTCCTCATTGTCGAAACACGTCAAAAGCTGGCCGAAGCGCTGAAGCTTCTCAAAAAACCGGGAGGCAAACCCGGTTCCGCTTTTGGACGTCAGACTTTCCGCAATATCACGATTCGACCGGCGACGTACGAAGTCAAAGACATCTACAAACTCACTGGCGTGTTGCTTGCGCCCTCGCTTTGGTACGAAAGTTGGGGGCGCGTAGCCACCGAGGCCGTTATGAACGGAATTCCCGTTCTGGCCTCTTCCAGCGGCGGTCTTCCTGAGGCTGTCGCCGGCGGCGGCATCATTCTTGACGCCCCAAAGGAATGTGCTGGCGATCGAAACAACTGGCTGGCTTTGCCCAGCGAAGAAAGTTGCCGCCCCTGGGCCGATGCGCTCTACAAACTCTACGACGAAAGAATGTCTGCCTCCTGGCAGGAGAAGTGTAAAAGAGCCGCTCAAACCAATTCTCCGCTCGCTTGCGCCGAAAAATTGCTGCAGGCTATCGGTCCTTTGTTGCAAAAATGTGCCGGCGACGGCGATTTCACACACATGGGATCCTATCGGTTCCCAACAGATCCGATCGGCTAAATGGCAAGCAGAAGCTGCGCCCATTGCAGACGCCAGGAAGGATTCACGTGCCGAAAACGAAAAACGTCGCAAACTTAGCTACGTGATCACTGAAAAACGTCGCACTTTGGTTGGATCAAAAGCTGAAAAAGCATTCAGATGACAGCAACGCTAACGACCTTTTTTAAAAGCAAGGCTCTGCAAAAAATGCTCTCTTGGAAAGAATCGCCGAGACGCAGTGCGCTTTGCGTCACAGGCGCCCGTCAGATCGGGAAAACAATGTTGATTCGTCACTTTGCGCATGAACACCACGAAACCGTGGTGGAAATAAACTTTGTGACCGATCCCAAAGCTCGCGTCATCTTTTCCGAATCTCTAGCCGCCGTATCTGTCATCACGGCGCTGCCCACGATTGACTTGACGGCCTTGCAACATGTGCCGGCTCTTTGAGACGACAAAAAACCGAGGTAAGGAGAATCCCACTTTGCAGCAGAATTTTCCTTCCTCGGTCTGAGGCAAAACGAAAGGTTTAAGCACCAATCGCGTTTAATTGACCTGCGTAAAGGATGAAGAAGCGCAGGCACATCATGCCGACGACACTGCAAAGTGCCGAAAGCACCACCGTGCCAAAGGACTTCTTAAAGAAGGCAAGAAGCACGGGAAGAACAAAGCCCACGCCCACAACGCCAACCCAGAATTCGGTTGCCCAGAAGCCGTCGACAAAAGCCTTGGCCGCCATCTGAGCCGATTCGATACCCGTCATCAGCGCAAAAGCGATCATAAAGATGCACAGCGCTTCGGCCGCCATCACCGGCCACTCGGCCACGTGCAAAACATGCACATCGTGGCTTTCGTGCGACTCACCCAGCATCACGGCACCGAGCTGATTGCAGGCAATGCCCGCGGACAGTCCCGAAGCCACAAAAAGCGCCGGAAGAACCGCCGTGTTGATGAGCGGGAAACGCACCAGGGCACTGATCAGAAAGCCCGTGTAGGCGCAAACGGTCAGCGCAAACACCAGACCGATCCAGGTGAGTGCCGGCAGGATCTTGCGCAGCACGCTCAAAAGAGCGGCGCCGCACGGGATGCCGTCCACAAGGCGCTTGACTGGTTCAAACTCGTAGAAACTCACGAGCGTTACCAGGAACATCGTCGGGATGAACACCAAAAGGGCCATCACGCCGACGCTCATCACCGAAGTCGGGTTGTAGAAGATAAGAATCTTCCAGAAATCCAACGGCTTGGTGAGGTCAAACACCAGGCAGATCATGCCCAACAGAATCGTCACGAGCGCAATGAAGCTTGCCGCCTGAAAGAGCGGCGTGATCTGCGTCTGCTTTCTGAGGATGCGCACCAGAGCGGCCGCTGCAAATGCACCGCCCGAAATGCCGGCAAGAAAGAGGTACACGGCAATCGGCCAGGGCCATGCCACGTTTTCAGAAAAGCCGATCGTGAAATCAATGACTTGTTCCATTTACGACTCCTTCTTCAACGGGATGTAGCGCAGGCTGGGTTTGGTGCCCAACTGCGGACGCACGCGCACCGAGTCCTTGAAGTCAAGAAGCTTGGTGACAAATGCGTTGGGATCGTTCACGTCGCCAAACACCAATGCGTCGAAACGGCAGGCCGACACACAGGCCGGATCCTCGCCCTTTTGCAGGCGCGTATCCAAGCAGAAGTTGCAGTGATCGGCCGCACCGGTATCCTCACGGATGTAGCGCACGTTGTAGGGACAAGCCACGATGCAGTACTTGCAGCCGATGCAGAGATCCGCATCCACCGTCACAATCCCCGTTTCCTTGTCGCGATGCGCGGCCCCCGTCGGGCAGACGCGGATGCAGGGCGCTTCCTCGCACTGCTGGCACGAAACGCGCGTGTAGTGGCGATCCTTTTTGTTACTGCCGTCAGGCTTGACGCCGTTGAGCTGCATCAAAAGGCGAGACCGTCCTTTCGGAAGTTTGTTGGTCTCATTGCAGGCAATCTTGCATTCGCCGCAGCCCACGCACTTGTTTTGGTCAAAGACCATCACGTAGTGCGGCTGACTGTCCTGTCGGGAGACGCCGGTGCAACCTGCCAAAGGCGCGGCCGCAATACCCAACGCTGCCGTCCCGAGCAGTTGTCTGCGGTTAATTGTCGGTTTAGTCACAGTTTTTCTCCTGATCTTCGAACGCACGCCAAAGTTCGTTGCGTACAGACCGATGACGTGCGTTCTGCGTTACCCAAGTCCCCTTCGAGTTACTTGGTCGCGTGGCGGTAGCCGCCGTTGTCGATCAGAACCTGTGCCTTGGCAAGATAGCTTTCTGCCGCTGCCAAACGATCCTTGATGTAGTGCGAAGCATGAGCGCCCCAGCTGCCGTCCTTCTTAATCAGGTCAGCAATTTCGGCGGCCTTGTCAAGAAGCAAACGCGTTTCCGTCTGATCAGCCGGCGTCATCTTCGTGATTTCCAAAAGCTTCGTGATGCGATCCACACCCTTGACGATGCGGTCGTAGCTTTCCTTCACGGGACGCTGCACTTTCTGCACTTCGTAGGCAATTTCCTGCTGCGACTTGTAAATCAGGCCCTTGTCGAGTTCGGAAGTCGCAGGGCTGTGGCAGCCGCGTCCTTCGCACACCGTCCAGTCGGCCGGAGCGGGACGACCGCAGCTCCACTGCAAATCCACAAAACCGTGATCTTCCTTATCGCGGCTGTACACCCAACCCTTTTCAGGATCCTTGGTCACCATGGAAGCCTGAGCATCCGTGTTGATCTTGTAGAGGTGCGCGCGGCGAACAGCGGCAAAGCGATCCGTTCCCTTAAGCGCCTCCTCAAACTTGCTCACAACCGGGATGTTGGGCATGTGGCAGCCGATGCAGTCGACATCCTTGTGAGAGCGCGTATGGCTCTGCACATCGGCCTGCACCGTGTGGCAGTCCTGGCAGGTCTTCTTCATGGGCGGATTGGTGACCTTGGCCATCCAGTCGGGACCGCCCTGACGCTGCTGATCGTGGCAGGTCACGCAGGTCAAGCCCTTTTCGAAGTGCTTGCTCATGACGTGCTGCTCGAGCTTGTCGTTGTAGACGTCCGCGATCAAACGCTTCGTTTCTTCCGTGCTGCGTTCGATCTTCGTGTTGGCGGCTTCGCCCAAAGACTTCACGAAATCAGGCTTGCCCTGAATGTCAAATTCAGGAGCGGGCGTCGCGGCTGCAACGGTAAAACTCAATGCCGAGCCCAAAGCCAGCACGCTCAGGGCGCTGATCGGACGGAGCAGTTTTTTGAACGTTGTCATTCCTGTTTCCTTTCAATAGCGGTATTCACAACCGATCTCTTTTTTCTTACGAGAGATCGCATCGATTTAGGGGTTCATCGCCGCTTCAAGCGCGACGTCGGCAAGGGCGTCGGCGTAGTCGTCATCGATGTAGCGGTTCGAATAAAGGAACACCGCATCGACGCTGTTGGTTGTGAATCGAATGTCCTTTTTCTCGGGATCTTCCGAAATCTGTTTCAGAATCTGCTGCAGGTCTTCGGGCTTCATGTCGAAGGGCGGAGCCTGAAAGACGTCAATCGGCGTGAGCGCCGGATAGATGCGTGAGGTTTCACGCACCATGTCCACCACGGCCTCGATCGGGTTGTTCTTAGTTGAAAGCATGCGAGCGTACGAACCCGACAGAAGCGGACGGAAATGGAAAAACTCCTTGTGGTCCCAGCTTTCCAAACGTCCGATACCGTAGTCGCCGGCAAGCACCTCACTCAAAACCTTGTCGAAGTATTCAGGTGTGATCTCACGTTCCTCACCCTTTACCTCGGCCTTGGCTTTTTCCTGAGCTTCGGCAGCGGCAAGCGCTTCGGTCACGCGCCCGGACAACAAAGTGGCAATGAGTTCGCGCCGCGAGAAAGCTTCTCGCTGCGCCGTCATCGTCGGCACCTTGTCGGCATCGGCCTTCATTTCCTTTTTCGAGCGGAAATGCATGGGATGCTCGTTTTCGGGGTTGTGCAGCACTTTGTCAAACTTAGCCTGCGTCTCGTCGACAAGCTCCTGAGCGGTCGGCACAGCAGCCTTGGCCGCCTTCTCGCAGAACGCCTCATAGAGTGCATCGCGATCAATCAGCTCGACACGTCGGGAAGATTGCGTGACGATGTCGATCAACGTCAGCATGTCGGCCTGCATCTGCAGGATCGGTTCGGCCTTTTTCTCAACCGTAGTGGTGTTGTTGTCTTTCATTTGTCAGAAGATTCTTTGGCTATATCTCGGTTGATCAGTACAGACCTTCCTTCTTGAGCGCCGGAAGCATCCAATCAAGACCGTAGGACTTGATGCAGCGTTCCGTCGGAGCACCGGTCTTCTGGTCGAAATCCATCACATCGAAGAAGAGGTCGAAGCTCTTTTCAATGTCGGCGCGATCCATCACGATGGTGCCCTTCGTAAAGGGCTTGCGGCCCTTGGCGTCGTGGAAAATCCATTCCGGATAACGGTCGTGGACATGGCGCATGTCGCGGTTCTTCAACTGACGCATCGTGTAGAGACGCTGCATGATGAAGGCGCGCAGACCGGCCTTATCGAGCTCATCCTGCGTCTTCTGGATGCCGGTGACGGCACTGAAGACCTTGCTTTCCATCTCGATGTCGCCGATGTAACCCTTTTCGCGCAACGGAGAAAGTTCCCACGGTGCCGTCCAAGAGCAGATGCCGAGCATGTCGTGCAATTCCTTGCGGGCAATGCACCAACGCAGGCGAACCATCTTGGCGCGCGATGTCGGGCGGTAGTCCTTGATACCGTCAACGGCGCTTTCGTCACCCCAGAACTTGGCGGCAATCTTCTTTTGCAGCTCAAGCGGCAGACCGGAGGTCGAAAAGTTGATGTGAGCGTGGCACATCGGGTCACGGTTATACATGCAGTTCAACACCACACCGATCTGACCGTCGTTTTCGTTGGAATGGTGCTTGGTGTGGCCGACAGCCCAGTAAAGCGCCTTGCCTTCTTTCTGCCATTCCTCTTCGGTCATGCCGAAATGCTTGAGCCACACCGGCGTCGTTTCACCGAGCCAGCGGCCGAACTCGCCCTTGCGGTAAGCGATGCGCGGCAAAATGTCCTTGAAAATCGACGGATCCGGATTTTCGATCTTGTTCCAATCGATGCTTTCGTACTCTTCCTTCGGGAGTACCTTCTGCCAAAGCCCCTTCTGGTACATCACGCGGAAGTCGCGGTGCAGCTGACCGTAGTTGCACCAGATGCCCATATCGTCAATCGTCTGGACACCCACGAGATTGGCTTCGCGAGCAACGTCGCTCTTCAGATCCGACACAAGCTTCGGGAACCACCAGCGGCCGTAGAGCGGCATGCAGGTCTGTTCGGTGATCTTCTGAATGCCGTACTTCTGCGCCGTGTGATCGTCACGGATAACCGAGTAGCAACGAATCGGGCAGGCGTAGCAGCCGGTGCTGCGCACGGTGTACTGCCACATTCCCTTGCCAAGGTAGAACT